>Ga0209728_1000076_pt1 | contig 92161 bp, 130 predicted proteins | sample RifGroD1_FD_183997 | JGI IMG/M metagenome (GOLD analysis project Ga0209728, IMG submission 183997) | Groundwater microbial communities from Rifle, Colorado, USA - Groundwater D1 (SPAdes) (version 2) | ecosystem: Environmental > Aquatic > Deep subsurface > Groundwater | place: Rifle, Colorado... | reverse complement strand
ATCCTGCTTCGATGCCCGATCCTGCTTCGATGCCCCATCCTGCTTTGATGCCCCATCCTGCTTTGATGCCCCATCCTGCTTCGATGCCCGATCCTGCTTCGATGCCCCATCCTGCTTCGATGCCCGATCCTGCTTCGATGCCCCATCCTGCTTTGATGCCCCATCCTGCTTCGATGCCCGATCCTGCTTTGATGCCCGATCCTGCTTTGATGCCCGATCCTGCTTTGATGCCCCATCCTGCTTCGATGCCCGATCCTGCTTCGATGCCCCATCCTGCTTTGATGCCCCATCCTGCTTTGATGCCCCATCCTGCTTCGATGCCCGATCCTGCTTTGATACTTAGTGTCGCTTTCAGAAAACCTTTAATTCTAATAAACCCGGCAAAGAAGAGGTTCCCTTCAACTTCAAAATCACCATCAATTTCCATGACTGCATCAGTTTTTCCTATATTACTCAACAGCCAGTCTGCATAACCACTTTCATCCTCCTTAGCTAAAAGATCAAGAACATCTTGATACTCAGCACCTTCTGGAAAATGATCAGAAAAGTACTTTTGGCCAGAACTACAAGCAGATTTTTCTTTAAGTAATTCCAATGTAATAAACATAGTTAATTCCCACTTTCTTTTTTAAACTACTTATTTACTTATGCATTCTTCGATCATAATTAAATTCATCGAAGATACCCCCTGAGTCTTAACTTGGCCTCATGCCTGCTCATTACTTCTGATAGGTCTATGTCGTACTGCTCAGCTATGGTATACATCATCGTTGAGGCGCTCTGTGCTACATCTGCGGCCTCTTCAATTAGTTTTTCCGGGTCTAACTCCACAGTATTAATTTCCCCGCTTGCTTTGATTCCTTTACCATAGTGCTGAAACAATTCTCCAACTTCTTCTATGAGCTTCATAGAGCATGCATGAAGATTAGGAGTTAACCTATCCAACTTCTTAAAACATAAGCTAATTAATTTTTTAATAAATATCCCTCCCTTATTAAAAAATTAGAACTCACCTCCCTTCAGTTATACTAAAAATGAAGCTTACTATTTTACTTCTCCATCTTCAATATAGATTCCCACTGTTCCGGTCTCATCAACAACTTCCATCCATATCTGAAAGTCATTCTCCGCGGCCATGCGCTCTATCACAGCCATATGAGCTTTGTCGAGTAAAGAACCATCGTCTATTCTGATCACTCTAAGTTCTGGATTCAGCGCCATTGCAATTGCTAAAGATACTTGAAGCTTTTGAGCGGAGCTTGCCTGCTCGAATGGTAATCCTTGATATATAACCCCACCGGCCATGAAGTCTAGCCCTTCGATAGGAAACTTAGTTGCTTTCATTAACTCAGCTTTATAATTCAAGACAGCATCTATTTGGGATGTACATACTTTGGATTCCTCTTTGAGAGTTTCATAAGAGTCCTTAGCGGTTAAGTATTCTTCCCAATCTCTTGCTTTTTGATTGGTCTCATCCGCACTTGCAATGCGCTCGTTAATGTCAGTTAGGTCAACATCCTCAAGAGCTTCCACTTCGGCACTGAAAGGTTCAAGTAGCACTCTTGAATTTTCCAATTCTTCGGTAAGGGTAATCAGTATCCCTTCCTGCTCCGCAAGTTGATTTTTCAGCTTTTCAATGATGGAATTTACCTGAGCTATGTCACGTTCGTGTTGGCGTATGTTCGAATCCTTTTCCCCTTTAAGTTTGCGCTGCTTTTCATTGTTAAGATTGATTTCGGTCAGTCTTTCTTTCTCTGCAACCAGCTCTGAAATACTAACTGCTGAGGTTTCAACCGCTCCGGACTTGCTCTCGAATGTTGCTTTTGCTTTATCCCTTTCTCTATTCACACCAGTACGGGTATCGAAAGCATCTTTGTAAACATTGTTTAAAGTTGCAAGAGGATTAACTCCCTCTTTTACAACAACACCGGATATCTCAGCCAACTTGTCAATATCAATGGAAATAGATACGATACCAAGAAGTGTATCCACCTGTACTTTCTTGTCAGCTTTAGAGAAGGCAAGCGGGTCAAAGCTAAACTTACCAATCAGCTTATCAAGCATAGCTTGAGGACTAGAGAACTTAAGCCCTTTTGCATTGGTTACTTCAAGAGTGGAACCGCGTTCAGTAAATTTACGAGTAACGATCATATCACCAAGATTAACGGTGACATTAGCTTTCTTTTGACCATTACGAATGGGCTGCTCACAGATATTCTTTGTCCCGCAAAGTGCATACCAAATTGAATCTAAAACGGTAGTTTTTCCTTGCTCATTTGGCCCTGAAATCTTGACCACATTACCTTCTGGAATAATGGTAATTGCTTTTAGCTTCTTAACGTTTTCAACCTGTAGACCCACAACTTTCATAAATAAAAACCCTTTCCTTAGTTAAAGATTTTAGACCTCATTATAAAGTTTAGTTAAACCATCTATAGTCTCATTTAAGCTCTTAACATGTGATTTAAGAATATTAATGGTTGACTCAAGATCGGATTGCTTAGACGCCATATAATAACCGTCCGGTCCTGAACAAATAGGATACCCATGCTCTCTGAGATCATGAATCTTAACACGAATATCCCTAATACAGGAAGCATACTTTAAACTTACCAAATCCTTTGACTTAATTGACTTTGACTCTCCACAATGATGTGCAACTAAATATTCTCCGAGCTGCTTTAACTTATCATCCACTGTATTTTCCCTCCTTTAATAATCAACTGTATGTTTAGATATATAACAAAACCGCTCTAGTTTTTAAGCTAGAGCGGTTTTTATTTCGTATTAATTTTTTAAGGTACCTAGCTTACAAGGCTGATAAGAAGATTGTCCATTCCCCTGTCTATATCCATCCGACCTGTCTTCATGTAAACCTCAGCCTTCTGGATTAGTTTGAGCTTATCTATCAACTCTTGAAGGTCAAACATACCAATTGAGTCCTTATTTTGATTAACCTGCCAGATTGAAAGGCCCGTCTTAGCTGCTATATCTGTCGCACTAAGTCCATGCATAGACTGAATAAGGAATAGCTGCTTAAACTGAGTATATAGAATGGAAATTATCTTGATGGGACTTTCTTTAAGTGCGATCAAATCAGCGTATAATTCCCATGCCCTTGTCAGCTCTTTCTTCGCCACAGCTTTCATCATGTCGAATATCTTATCCTCGGCGGGCGGTTCAATAAGCTCATTGATAACATCCAGATTATACTCAGCATAACCACTGTGACGAATCTTATGGCATTCATTCTCAATGCGAGATACCTCATTATTGCAGTACCTAGATATTAGCATTGCGAAGTCTTCTGGATAATCTTCGGAAACATTAAGGGACTTTTGAACTGTCCTTATTAACTGAGAATCGCTAAACTTCTCAAAGTTTACGAGGTACGATTTCTTTGCGGCTTTAAAGAATTTCATGCGCTCATCTACTTTGTCAAATACAAGAATAAGGGTATCCTTACCAATCATCGTTTGCAGGTCCTTTATTTCCATTTCCAATACCGCTTTATCATTACGAATTACAAACGTATTAGGAGCCTTTGAGTTAAACAGTCCGACATTTTGAAGTCTCACTTTAATGGATTGTAAAGTTGTAACCTCAATGGGAGTAGGGTCGATGCGGTGAATATACTTACGCATGACTTCGCGCTCTTCACCAGTAAATACGTACAAAGACTGAGTAACCCCTTTATCCAATTCTTTCTTAAGCTGTGAGAAGTCCATCAGTTACACCTCTTTCCATTGCCAAGCTACCCCACAATCACCAGATATTACGAAGCTGTCAAGACTAAATGTTTTGTTGTTAATGTCAACCGCCAGCAAATCAATTCCCATGCTCTCGTAATCATCTAAGATATCCCTAGCTACTTTAAGAGCTTTGATAGCTGAATTGGAATCTTTTCCCCTTACCTTTAATAACTTAGCGTCAAGCTCTTTCTTGAACCTATCCAAGTTCTTGGAGCATAGATCATTTTTGGGAGTTAAGCCAATTGCCATGCTATATCCCTCATTTCGACTAACATCATTTCCAATAAGTTTGTCTTATTGACTGACTTATTGGACATGAATGATTTTGCTTCGTATACTCTAATGAGTAGGTTATTGATCATTTTGAAGTTGGTAGTTACCCCTTCTTCCGCAATTAAGTTATCTCTCAATACCTTAATGAGGAATTTAAGAAACAATTCGTACTGATCAGGAACGACTGACTTTAAGATATTAAAGGCGTTAGCCACTGATATCTTATGGAGGTTATTAGCTACCTTCACACAATGGTTATAAAGGCTTTTATAGTCAATCTGTTCATACTCAAGTACCTGACCTGGATTGTCACATACTGAAAGTAAAATAGGATCATCTGTAAACTCTAGCATGTCAGCTTCAGAGTAACCTTCCAATCGTATGATTAAAGCTCTCGACTGAATAGTGGATAATAGCTCATCAGCTTGCTCGACTGTCAGGATGATATAAGCATTTTTTGGAGGTTCTTCAGCAAGTTTCAGCAAAGCATTCTGAGCTTGAACAGTCATAGTTCCCGCATCTGCTAATAGATAGAACTTAGGAGTGTGAAGTGTCACAGAATCGGCGACGATGGCGCGTACGGCGTCAACCTTCATGTCTTCCGGGATATACACTAATGCTTTCATTTTACTTGCTAGAGCGTTTGCCAGTGTTTGTTTTCCCTGGCCTTTAGCTCCTACTAATATTAGAAAGTGAGGGAGGGAGTTATGGGTAATATAACTCCCAAGTATGTCTCTTACTCTCTCTTGTCCTATCAAAGTTGCAACAAACTCCCCTCAATGAGATATTTTGGATGACGCTCATACTTGATTAAATTGGTCAAAGAACTGAGTGAAGTGAAAAGATCGTCAAGATAGGTTTCGTTCATTCCAAAGAGTATTGCGTCCATTAATGTGTAATACACTGAAGGGACGGATACGTAGTCAAAGTTTTTCAGGAGCTGGACTTTTCTGAGATCAACCACAAATCCTGCAAATCCTTTGACAAACTGCTTCAAATCTTTACCATCCAAGTGTATACGCTCAATGAGAGCTATCAAATCCTTTTTGTCATATCCGTTCATGTGGGTTAGTATCTCCATAAGCTGAATGTAATCGTCATAACTTGACGCTCCAAGTATCTCCATTACATCCGTCAAGTAGACTTCCTTCTTGTAGCTAAGGCAAGTGTCAAGTAAGCTAATTGCGTCCCGCATACCACCGTCAGCAAGCTTAGCTAAGTACTCAATAGCGGGATAATCTACAGATACAGATTCATCCCTATCAAAAACACTAAGCTGCTCGAAGGGAACCTCACAAAGATCGTCAAGTACCACACCAGTCTCAGTTACTAAAGTAACGTTATAAGTACTACCAGCCAAGAAGTTGTTAGCGTAATCTTCCATGCAAGCTAATGTCTCGCCAACTTCAAAAGGTTTAAAGTCAACGTTTTCCATTCCTATGATATACTCAAGTCTTTCTATTATTTGCTCAGTCTTCAGACGCTTGTAATCGAACCTCTGTACCCTACTGAGAATCGTTGCAGGTATCTTCTGAGGGTCGGTAGTGCATAAGATGAACACAACATGCGCGGGCGGCTCTTCTAACGTCTTTAAGAGGGCATTAAATGCTCCTGTGGACAGCATATGAACCTCATCAATGAGATAAACTTTAAATTGGGCGCCGAGAGGTTTATACTTGCAAGCTTCTCGAATCTCACGCACTTGATCCACACCATTGTTTGAAGCAGCGTCGATCTCAAGCGGCTCGACATTTCCATTAATAGCTCTAGCAAAGATACGAGCAATAGTTGTTTTCCCAGTCCCTGCTCCTCCGCAAAATAAATAAGCTTGCTTAGTATCGTTAGCCTCAATTTGATTCTGAAGTATTGTGAGAATGTTCTCCTGACCTGATACATCCTCCCAGTTTTTAGGTCTGTACTTCGTCGCTAATGCCTCTGCCATTTGTTATTTCCACCTTTCTTTAATCTTTAAATTCAAAGCTTCTTAATGGCTCATAGGAGATAACTTTTCTCGATAGCTCAGTATAAATTTCTTCATCGTCAACCAAGACTCGAAGAGTTATCCCATCATCTACTTCCAAATGAAGCTCATCGTTAACCATACAGATATTTGTTAAAGTCTTACCAATAAGTATTTTCCTTAGTTTTTCGAGGTCGTTCTTCATTGGTTTAGTCCTCCTTTAGTGTTACTCTCGACATTTCGACAATTGCCACTCCACCATCGGGCAGCATTTCAGGATTAAGTCGATAGAATGTCCTACCTGATTTGATACTTTCACTCACAATGGTAATATGAGAGCCAGCGGCTAAATATAAATATCTATCGTTACCCATTCTATCTCTGTACCTTAGAGGATAATTCTGAGTAACGTAACCACTTCGAATCATTTCACGATCTCTACCTTTAAAGTCTTCTTCCCCCACTCTTTTGCCCTCCCTAAGTCTGAGATATACAGGTCGATCTTGTGACCTTTGACAGCACTTCCGCTATCTTCAACAGTGTATATTCCAGACAAAGACTCGATTCTAACTCTTGTGCCTTTTGGTAATATGCGCCAATCCGCTGAGATAGTTCTTCCTTCTTGAACGTATGTTCCTGTTGCAGTTATTCCATAACCTTTATCACCAGGACGTTTTCCTGTTGATTCTACTCCCGCGGTGTAAGCGGTGATAGTGAAGTTACCCATATCTACATATGTTAGCTCTGAACTTCTTGAAACTTTTTCTTCTTCAGTCTTTACTGGCAATGGTAATACAGTAGCTAAGATAGCAGGGGCGGGTTGAGGCATGATTTGCTCAGTACTCTCCAATACATTTGGGTCAGCTAGTAAAGAGCAAAGCACTATCAAAACTACCTGAGCTATCCTCTTCATTAAGTCCCTCCTTATTTATTGATCTCTAGCCATGCAGCTAATAACATCATAAAATCATCATCCCTGAGTGCCATAAATTCATGATTATTGTCTCCAAAATCAAAGACAACTACCGGTATCTCTTTGCCTCGCGCGAACGCTTCTTCCATGTTCTTGTCAAACCATTCACGTTGGAGAGTGTGAGACTTTTGAGGTCTTTTAAGTGTCTTACACTCGATCATTAATTTATCTGTGGTTACGTCTCCTTTCTGAAATAAAGTGGCTCCGCTATTTGCAGTACGATTACCATTAACTATCTTAGCTACTTTGTCTTCTTGACGTTTAGAATAAAATCTGTTCGGCTTATCATCACTTGGCACTCAATTCCTCACCTCTCTTAATATATAATAAAAGGCCCGCATTTTTTAAGTGCGAGCCTTACTTTTTTATTCAACTACTTCCATACTGGTTATGGATTTTTTGACTACCCAACCCTGCCACGTAACCTTTGCAAGTGCTTCTCTCAGTGCTTCATAGTTTGCTTTTAGCTCTTCTTCAGTTTCGAACGGATTTATATGAGCATGTTTCCCGCATATGGGACCTAGACCATATAACAAACTTACGGGGTGAGTTAATTCTCTTCCGCAATGCATGCAAGCATCAGTTGGAAACGGTTGAGCGTGTAAGCTCATCTTATACATTCCTGGTGTTTCTTCAAGTATTGTACCAAACATCGTTCTGAAAGGCATTGGAATGTCATTGTTGATCTTTTTCATGAGGTCAAAGTCAGGAGTTGATTTCTTGGTCATGTAAGCTCTAACTGATATTTTATAAAGCTTATTAGTCACTTCTACAGATTCTTCTTTAGGAGCTGAGGGTATATTTGGAACTTCTGATTGTAGTCTTCCCGTCTCAGCTCCCTTTGTGCTTAGCTGCGGCTTGAAGTTTAGCTCTATTTTGAATTCTCCCGTGAAGTCTTTGAGAGCTTCGAGTGCTGAGGCAGAGTCTTTATACTCCACCCCGTTAACCCTAAGTGGTTTGTTGACGCTCAGTAAGTTAAGCATTTTTTACCTCCCCTTCCGCTCTGAGTATCGGAGCCATTGAGTATTGACCCATCGGCCAAATCATTTCATTTCCGTTCATATCTGGATATACTTTTCGTCTAACCTGACCTTCGTCACCAGTTATAGTTATTGTGTTTGCAGTACGCTTGATCACTTTGAATGTCCAAACACAGTTATGATCACAAACAGAGTTGCAAGAGTATGTTTTTCCAGCTTCGAATTTTCTCAAGTTGCTCACTCGCTTTCTTTGGTGTAATTAACTTACAATGTAATATTAACATATAATAACACCATTGTCAAATAAAAAAGAAGCTAAGCGGTTAAGCTCAGCTTCTTTTAACGGTTCGATAATTCTTAGTAGATGGTGCCGAAAACGATATCAACGCCTGTTTTCTCTTTCAGCATAGCTTGGATTTTGGTCTTGGTGTTAAAGTCTTTAGAGCTAACTTTGTCACCTTTGACGATCAACTTGTGGCTCCAATACACGTTATGTTTGGTCTCCCAAATCATAGACCAATCAGCAGTTTTACCTGTGAAAGTAACGAGCTTGTAATTCTCATCGCGTCCCTGCTCTACTAACTTGGTGTAATGCTCAGTCTCATCGGTGTAGGGGAGAGTCTTCTCAGCTTTAGGCTCTTTCTTAGGAGGCTTAAGAGCATCTTTAGCGGCTTTCTCAGCATCTTTTTTGGCTTTTTCTTCAGCCTTTTCGGCGTCTTTCTTAGCCTTAGCTTCTGCTTTCTCAGCATCTTTTTTGGCTTTTTCGTCAGCTTTGACTTTATCAGCGGCAGCCTTTTCCTCGTCTTTTTTGGCTTTGGCGTCTGCTTTAGCTTTATCCGCTGCTGCTTTCTCAGCTTCTTTAGCGGCAATTTCTTCAGGAGTGGGAGCTTTAGCAGCTTTCTCAGCTTCTTTGGCTGCTTTTGCAGCGGCTTTGTCAGCTTCTTTTTTGGCTTTAGCGTCAGCTTTATCGGATGCGGCTGAAGATACTACTTTTCCGTCAACCATAATCGACGCAAGAGATTCAGCGGGACGTTCTGCTTTTTGCTCATCTGTACGGGCATCGTCGGTGATCACATACCACTTTTTGAAGGTTGCTTCATTGATGTCAACTTGGCTTCCATCTTCAAGGACGATAGCTACCATTCCAGTACCTAGGATATTGGCTTCTCCCTTTTTTTGATTGCGGATATTCAGTACTCGTACCATTCCCGGGGTAGTTGCTTTTTCAGTCATTTTTAACAAACCTCTTTCTATCTTTTAATTTTTTGATTACGTTAGGTAGCTGTCTCGCGTGTAAGCACTTGTTTTGCTTACAATGTAATATTATCATGTAATAGGTTTAATGTCAACCCTTTTTAAAATTTAATTTAAGCTACCTTTTATTAGTATAGACAGCTAGTGGATGACTTAAACATCTACACCACAAATAATATGATAGTGTAATATTATTACCCTTTAGGGCATAAGTCAATACCTGAAAAGGACAAAAGCGAGGAAATTCCCCGCTTTTTAAAAATTATTTTATTCTTCTTGTAACTTCTCATTTACTGCTTCAAGTATCTCTCCAAATATTTCATCATCTTGTCTGAGATATTCGAGCAGCTTCGGCTTACCTTGGAATTTTAGATCATTTTCTCCGTCACTCAGTATATCCCCAGTACTTGGATCCATAATGTTAAACCAAGATCCTGACTGAACGATGAAGTCAAACTTTATCGCCATGAACACTGTATCTCCGAGAACGTCAGCTCCTGAGTCATATTTAAGAGTGTACTGTCCTATTCTACGATCAGGTTTACAAACTTTAGTTTTTACCACTGTAACGTCTACAAGATTTCCTGATGGCTCCGCGGCTGAATTCTTTAATTCTACATTGTCCGCATCTATGAAAGCTCCTTTTCTGAAGAACATTCTTAGAGCGCAGAAATGTTTCCAAGCTCTCCCGCCAGGACTATGAAACTGATTAAATGGATTATTGAAATCGTCACGAACTTGATTAATGCCAATAAATGCAGTATGAAACTTAGTTAGCGGCTCTTTACATTTTGTTGTGAATTGAGTCAGAGGTCCTGATATTCCGCCGTATGACTTTTTAGAAACATCTTCATCATAGATATTCTGTCCTACTAACACTGGTATAGAATCAAGTACTAATACTTCAATTAGCCCTGTATTTAGTAAGTCTAGTATCATCTGAAAAACTTCTTCAGCAGTTTGATTCTCAGGTCTTACAAGATAAAGGTCATTGGTATCCACTCCGTTTAATTCTGCCCAGTCCTCATCGAGCGTGTTCTCAGCATCTACATAGACACACTTTCTAGGACCATTCTCAGTCAGTACAGCTATATCAGATAGTATTTTTTTAACCTCATCCTTAGCAGATTTAGTGTCTTTCTCGGCCAGTTCTTCTGATCTTGAATGTAACTGCGCCACTTGAGTTGTCCACGCCGCTAGACACGATTTCTGAGCCTGTGCGACGATCTGAAGCGCGGATGTAGTCTTCCCCCCACCTTCAGGACCGAAGAATTCAGTAGCTTTTCCTTTCGGCACTCCACCATATGTCATATAGTTAGCTCTAGGGCTATTGAAAGGTATTTTCTCGACATAGATAGTATCTGTACCTTTACGAATGATATCAGTTTTGAACTTTTTGTTTATATCAAGCATTACTTTATCAAGTGCATTAATTTTAATCTCCTCCTTCTGTCATATGAGGTGGATTTTTCCAATAATCTCTTAAGTGAGCTTTCACAACAATACAAGTTTGATTCCAAGAAAATTGTACTCCAATAATCTCATCGTCGTTTAGTTCTACATATTTAGGTTTCTTAAAGGGAGGAAAGGTAGGTTTAGCTTTCGTGCGTTTCTTAGCCATCGCCGTATCTTCCTCTATCACTCTTGTGGTAACTTAATTCTTGCTTACCAACTTCAATCTCAGCAATACGTTTGGTCATGATCTTCTTAACCCCGCTGAATACTTGTACTCCCATTTCTATCTGGAGTTTTAACTTCTTGTAAGCTCTCTGAAAGGCTACTTCAACGAGCATTTCCGGCATAGACTCTTGCTCAGCTTTATTGGTCTTATCCCCTACAGTACCAACCGCTTCAAGATAAGCTTTGTTGAATACTTCAAGTTTCACAGCCTTTGCAGTATCCCCTTCAATACCTAAACTCTCTAATCCAGATCCTGCAAAGTATAAGAACACAGGAACTTTCATAACAAGATTCTCGATAACCTCATCCGACAGCGGCCTATCTTTATGCTCACGTAAAAGAGACCTAATCATTACCATATATTCGTGTAAGTCACGATTATACCTAACCAAGATGTTATCAACGATCTTATCAAGCATTTCACTATTGACGTTCACTTTTCTTCGTATTCCACGTAGTTTCCCAGCGTCAACTAGTTCTTCCTGGTTTAAAGGTAATACATCAGCCACAACTTACTCCCCCTTTACGCAATTCAGGAGTACTTCTTTTTGATACTCAAATAACTCAGATACGCCACCTATTCCTCTAGCTACTTGAGCAAGTCCATAGGCATCATACTCATTGTCATTTCCGCCAAACTCTACCCCATATATTCTTTGGATTGACGTTGCAATTAATACCTTGTTAGCATTTCCATTATTAGTAATAAACTTTTTCATTGACTTTGGGGGAATCTCAGTATACTTGATACCTAGATCATAAAGAGATAATCTAAGTACTCCTCCCCACTCTGCAAGAGTCTCTTTCTTTCCTGTCGAACCGAAAGAATATCCTTCTAGCGCCACTGTGAGGTCGTCTGTGGCTCGCATATCAATGTGACGATATAATACAGCTAGAAACTTCTGTTGTAAGTCTGAAAGGCGCTCGGCTCGTTTATTAGCAGGAATGGTTGTATCTATTGTAGCGTGAAAGAGTAGCGCATTAACGCTACTCACTCCAACAATACTTGTTCCTGATAAACTAGGATCAATGCCTAGATAGATCAAATACTTTCAGCTCCCTCAATAGGTACTATATTACCAATAGTAACTCGGGCATAGTTATCAGTGAGAAAATCCCGATCAAGCGCAATATCATCGAATAGAGGGGGAAGAACTCTCTTTAGAACAATGAGAGCTGGAATCATTATTTGCCGCATTTGTGGATGGGCTGCTTTGTCAGCTCGAAGTGACGTAATTGCTCTCCATTCCCGCATATTTGCAGTAATCCATAATTCGGTTTTAGTACTATTATTTAGAACGGTCCTAGCTTCTTGAGCTAACGCTCCCATCTGCATTAACTCCCTATATGCGTCACTGGAATCTTCGCAAGCTTGTCTCCATTTATAATGTTGATTACTACCTTCTGGAAAGAAGAAAGGACTGATAAATGTAGCTCCCGTGGAATCATATCTAACATATCTAGTTGATTCCTGAGAAGGACTTGCTATTCTGTGACGAACAAGCTCATGAGATACGCCGCGATCGGCAGTAAACTTAATGGAAATAGAGGCATGTTCAAGGATTGAAGTATGACCTCTTTTTATCAGTCCTCTGATGAATGAATCGGCAGAGTCTCCAGTGCATCTTTCTTCGCTCTTATAGCATACCCGTCCAATCATTTCAATCTCTTTTAAAGCTGTACCCCAATCCTTTTTACCAATAAATACTTCAGGTTGAATAACTTGCATTTTTATTTCCTCCTCAATGTTTTTTACATTCTTCGGTATACTGACAGTACTTGCATTTGTCAGTTTCTTTGGGCGGTACTGTCTCATTCTCTATGTGAGAATTGCAAGTCTCTATCTTATGCACGACCTCTTCTTTGTTCTCAGGGGTAACATGCACAAGGAAAGTTTTCTTTTGGCATACGTCTCGATTCTCGTAAAGAAACATGATGGAATCAATTCCTAAACATAGTGAGTAACAATAAGACTGAATTTTGTGGTCTGGTTCAGGTTGCATCCTTACTTGAAATTTGAAGCTAACTTCAGTTTTTATTTCAAGGATATAGTACCGTCCATTCAGCTTTATGATTCCATCACACATAAAAGAAATGTTAAATACCTCATTGTAGAGCTTAGTTTCCATTCCTTTACGTTCTTTAACAATGGTTCCACTCATTGGGTGCAGCTTTAAGTAATCACCAACGTCTATCCATTCAACGTCATACCCCAAACGCTGCATCTGAGAAATAGCTGTCTGAATGTGTTCGTGTCGAGCTGTACCGCTTTGACCCATTCCTACTAACTGCGGATCAGTAGTTAACTTGACATCAGGCTTAGCCCCTACTACTTGGAAATAGCAGTTTCTTAAGCAACCTCCCATACTACTAGGTTTATATGATTGAGAGGGTGGACGACTAGTTTCTTTGTCTAGTCGTCCAATTGCTTCATTTAGGTAATACAGGAACTCCTGCTCTGGTGTTTTCTCCTTAGTCGCGTTAGAGATCATTTTAGCTAAGTTCTTGAATCCTGCCATATTTATTCAGAGTCCTTTTCTGGTTGCTCAGCAGATTCATCGGTCATCGGACTTAGCACTAAAGAAATAGCTGCTTCAGTGAACAATAGTGGTAATTCTTCACCATATTGAACGTGAACAGTATCAGCGGACAGCACTGAAAGTAGGTCTTTGAGGTAGTTTATGTTTACAGTAATTTCCCCAACTTCTTCACCTTTAACATGCTGCTCCAGATGAATGACCTCGACCGAGTTTCCTTTCAGCTCTTGAACTGTCAAGTCACCTTCTGAAAAGTTGAGCTTGATTCCGTTGTTATCGAACTTGTCTACGAACAGTGAGAGCCTGTCTATGGAGTCTAATAGGGGCTGGCGTGGTAATACAGCCATGTTGGCATACTCCATGCCTAGAATAGGCGTAACGTCAGGGTAATCGTCAATGCCGTCAAGCTCTGTGCCAAAGATTGTTTGGTCGTTAGTGGTAAACAGTATTTTATTACCATCACGCTCAATTACAACACGATCATCCACTAATCCCTGTAAAAGATCAGCAAGAGTCTGCGTCAGTAATACGGGCTTGGAAGCAAAAGTGGTTCCTTCAAACACAGGAGAGGAGTTTATGCACATCTTAATACCATCCGTAGTTATTGCTTTAGTACCAACATTATAGCCGGTAAGGCAGGGCATGAATACTTCGTTTGCGATAGCTGACTTATTGACCACGAAAATCTTTTTCAGAGTGCTTGTATCCATAGTCACTTTGTCAGCTTCAACCCCAAGGAACTCATAATCAGGGAATTCTTCTCCGTCAAACAGTGCTAACGTGTAAGTACCATTACCTTTAACCTTACCCTCTTTGTCATTAAACTTGAACGTCATTTTAGGTACAGTAGTTTTAGCAACAAGTTTAGATAGAACATCAGCTTTTACGACAGCTTTCCCAGGTTCTTGGTCTCCGTCAAGCTTTGCTTTGACAGTAATAAAGTTGGCTAAGTCGGTTGCAGTAATAAAAAGTTCTCCCTCTTCATCCAGAATCATTTCGACGTATTCGGTAATAGGCATAATCTTAGAGTTACCTACACCTTTTGACACCTTACTGAGCATTGCGTTTAACTTCACGGTTGGGATAATAAATTTCATTTAATTTCCTCCTTAATTCTTAAAGGTCCTACCCCTTATTATTTCAAAAATAACAGTTCTGCTTACTCCATATTCTTTTCCAATGGACTCATAAGTAGGAGGACCTAATCTTCTCTTTTCCCCATTATTACGAATAGGAAAATATGAACTATACTTTTCACGTATTTCTAAAGCTTGAGCGTTGGTTAATTTTGAATTGTGCCCTAACTCACCGTGTTGCTTAGAAAGTCTCCCCATGCTAACTGCATCTAACATATTGTCTAACTGAGTTCCTAACATAAGATGGTCAGGATTAACTCATTTTCTATTATCGCACATATGGCGCACTATTAATCCTTCAGGTATCTCCCCCTTAAAGAGTAGATAAGACGCTCTATGAGCACGGTAATTCGTATGATTAAACCAAAAAATCCCGTAACCATATGCGTTAATAGTATAATTCCACTCCCAACATTTATCTGTTTTAATTACTTTAGACATAAAATCAATAATAATGTTGGATTTATCCTCTGTAAACACCACCTCTCACTTCCTTTTAGAATAATTTTGACTGTCTTACTAATTTAGGAGTATACTTATAATTATCTGCCCAATTCTGAAAAAACTCGATATTAAATTTAAACCTGTTCTCAGGTTCCCCTAATTCTTCAAGTGTAAAACCGAATAGTTTAAAATACTCTTCAAGCTCATCACCTAATTTAGCGTGTAAATTACTAATATGATCAGGGTTATGAGTGAGTTGATTAGAGACGCATAGAGGACCGTACTTGGTGATGACAACTCCATGCCTAGCGTATTGTAGCCAGCTAGTTGAATCTGCCGAGTAAAAAGGGAATCTCTCCAATAGAGGTAAGCTAGTCATACCAAAAGCATGCGTCTTTACTTGCGGATTTGAGCTTACTTTAATGATTCTGAAACAATAGTCAATCCAGTTTTCCTTAAGAGCAGTTTGAACATCGTTGGCTGGAGATATGCCGATATAGTCGATGCGCTCAGGGTGTTCTAGCATCTGACGTAGATATTTGAAATCCTCGCCTTGATGAAAGATTGGTAATAACTTCTTGGGACTACCCACACGCTCAACCATGTACAAATAATTCTCCCATGACTTTTTAGGAGCAGACGCGATCTGTTCCGATGTCTTTGGCTTTTGATACTCTCCTGGAATAGTATCTAGTTGAGCGAAACACGTCCATGTAGGATCAGAGTCGTTGATATACTGGATATAATCGTCTTCGCTAATAATCGCATTTTTAGTGTGCGCTGAGAAAGCTCCCGAGTCTAGGAATATAGGTTTCTCCCATGCTCTCCATTTCTTTATTTTACCTTTATCTAAGTGATATGAAAGCAAACGCAGGCTATTTCGATTTTTAATATAATCATCAGAACCTGCCCATCCTGAGCCGGCAAAGTATAGGTTGAAAATAGTTTTCACTTCCTCTCTCATACTAAGATATATAATAAAAAGCTCCGCATTTTTAAGTGCGGAGCGCGGTATTTGAGATTTATTTATCTGTTGTCAACCTTTTCTGGATACATGTCGTGAGTGTGTAGTCGATCATCCGCTATGAACTCCCAACGTGTTCCCTTCTCTCCCCAATTGCAGAACGGGTCAATGCTGATTCCCCCACGTGGCAAAAACTTACCAGTTACTTCGATGTACTTCGGATGCATTAGCTCTTTCAAATCCCTCAATATAGTAACTACACAATCCTCATGAAACGCTCCATGATTTCTGAAACTGAAAAGGTACAGCTTCAGTGACTTACTCTCTACCATCTTCTCATTAGGTACATAACTAATTGTAATAGTTGCGAAATCTGGTTGTTGTGTCAAAGGACATTGAGAAGTAAATTCTGGGCAGTTAAATTTTACCCAATAGTCAAGATCAATATTGTTATTTTGAAATGTCTCAAGAATACTTGGGTCATACTCAGTTAAATATTTCGTATTCTGGTCACCTAAAAGAGTAAGTCCCGAAAGTGCGTTAAGTTCCCTTTTCTTCATTTCAGCTTCGTGATCTAATTTTTCTTTAAAGTCCATGTTAGATACCTACTTCCTTATTAAAGATAAGAATTCTGCTCGTGTTTCAGGCTCTTGAGCAAAGACTCCGCGCACTGAAGATGTTACCGTACTAGATCCAGATTTTTTTACTCCCCTGTGGCACATGCAGAGGTGTTTTGCTTCAATAACTACCATAGCTCCTTCAGCATCAAGGACTTCCATGAGAGCGTCAGCTATTTGACTAGTAAGACGCTCTTGAACTTGGAAGCGTTTAGAGTAACCGTCAACCATTCGAGCAATTTTAGATAATCCAGTTAACTTCTTCTTAGGTATATAAGCAACATGCGCTACCCCAAAGAATGGTAATAAATGATGTTCGCACATGCTCTGGAATTCAATATCTTTTAAAAGTACCAGCTCCTGATGGTCTACGTCGAACGTCTTCTCTAAGTGCTGCTTAGGATCTTCTCGATAGCCTTCCGTAAGCTCCAAGAAAGCTTTTGTTACTCTGTATGGAGTATCTTGCAAACCATCCCTTTGTGGATCATCTCCACATAACGTGATCAAGTCTCCTACTCCAATCATAACTTCATCAGCTAGATTCACTAAGTTTTCTTTAAAGGCATATCTTGGATCATTACTAAGTGGTAATAATAGACGTTCCATTTTTTCTTCGTAAGTCATACTTACACACCTCTCCTATTTCCCCAAATTAGCGTATGCAGCTGGGGAAGTACTCGCACTTCGTTCATATCTTTGTCAGCTACTACTTTGCTCACTAGCCAGTTTAGTCTTCCCAGGACGATGGCACGCATCGCATCAAGGGAACTATCTCCAACAATTACTGGAGTTCCAACTTGTAGATACATTACTAAATTCATTTCCTCTTCAAATAATGCATTTACCTGTCTAGCATATTCATAATCCTCATCATCAAAGATAACTACTTTAATACTATACATACTAGGATATAGATTGTCTCTAAATGCTTCAAGAGTTTCCCAATTGGTAGTAATACCTGAACTTGGCGGCTTAGGACTGATAACTACATGATTTACTTCGCTCAACCAATCCTGCCAAATAGATCCTTGAGTTTCTACTGAAACGTGATAATGTTGATTTTGTAAATACTCGATTAGCTCTTCCATTTCGTCACCAATGATGCAAGGATTACCACCTGTTATAACAACATGAGAGCAGTTATACAGACCGCTTAAATTGAACACAGCTTGAAATACTTCTTTAGGAGTCATTTCAGTATAAGGATCATTACCAGCCCAAGCATACTTAGTATCACACCATTTACATTGATAGTCACATCCAGCAGTACGAATAAAAATTACCTTCTGCCCGATGAAATGACCTTCTCCTTGAATTGTAGGACCCAGAATTTCACTAATTGGTATCATTTAGTTCCCCCCAAATCTTTGTATGAAATATTATTTAGTACAGAATAAGACTGAGCGAGTGATATTCCGTATTCTTCACCAACCGATTTATAAGTTGGAAGCCCTTTCCTCTTACCTTTACCGTTATTACCTAAGAAATACTTACCATATTTTTCTCGTATCTCAATAACTTGCTCATTAGTAAGTTTAGCCGAATGATTAAGAACACCATCTTGTTTTCTCCATGTTCCCATACTAACTGCGTCCAAAGCGTTATCTGAGTATGTTCCTAAAATAAGATGGTCAGGATTAACGCATTTTCTATTATCGCACATATGACGCACGACAAGTCCTTTGGAAATCTCGCCTTTAAAAAGTAGATAAGAAGCTTTGTGAGCAGACTCATCTTTACCATTCAACCAAAATACTCCATAACCTTCTGAGTTTGACCCTGCCGCGTTCCACAACCAACACTTGTCAGTCTTAGTTACTTTTGCTAAGAATCTCTCAATTGTTGTCACTGGTTTCTTTCCCCTTCTTCAAGTTTGTCAACAAGTCGCTTTGACTACTCAGAGCTGACTTCATATTTCCCTTTCCTTGGGTGAAGTAACTTTTCTTTAACTCAATGCCAATAAACTTTCTACCCATCTTAACTGATATATGACCTTCAGACATAATTCCCCCAAACGGAGAACATACTGTATCCCCAGGATTAGTCCAAAGTTGAACCGCTCTCTCGATTACTTGAAGCTGAAGGGGACATATATGCCTTTCGTCTTCATGTTCTCGCGCTGACGTTCTCTGAAGGGTATCCGAAGGATTTATATCCATCCATATCGGACTTGCGTAGCGTTGCCAAATTTCAACGGGGAATGATTCGTTAGTATGCACGATGCGCTCGGGATTAACTCCTGGCTTACGCATTGTTACAAGATAGTCTGGTATCCCTTGTCTTGATAATGAAGAATCTTTCTTAAGCTGCTTATGGAGTAATCCAATAGCCTTTGTACGCTGCATTGCAACCACAGGATCTTTCCATATGCACACTTCAGAATGATAGATAAATCCAGCTTCTTGGAACAGTCGAATTAAGTCTCCTCTAAAATCATGTATTCCAATATATCCATCCCTTGTTATAGTTGCAGGTAAGTTCATGCAATGAAAGCTGATAAGCCTTCCTGGCATTGCAGTTCTGAATATCTCAGAAATCAGGAACTTGAAGTGGGCGTAGAACTCTGAGCTAGTTCGGCAATTTCCCAGATCGCGCTCACTATTTGAGTAAACATACAAACTAGCGAATGGAGGAGAAAAGATAAAATAATGAATAGAGTTACTTGGTATCCCTTTCATTATCTCGATAGAGTCACCATTATAAATTGCGTACTTATCAGTTATTACTTGATTCAATACTTTAACCATTAACAACTTCCTCCAGCCATTCAGGTATAATCATGTCAGCACATGCAAGATACTCTAATATTTCACGCCTTGTATTGGTAAGATTCTTTTTAGTAATCTCTTGAGTGGAGGCAATCATTCCCTTGAGCATCTTGTTAAATTCCAACTCTTTACGTTCGATATTTCTAACAACCGCTCCCTCAGTACGTGCGGTAACAAAGTATACGTCCACTTGATGAGTCTGACCAAATCTCCAGCATCTACGAATTGCCTGATAAACTTGCTCAAAAGAATCTGAAAGTCCAACAAATATCATCTTTGAACAGTGCTGCCAATTCATCCCGAAACCAAATATTTTAGGTTTGGTAATGAGAATAGGCACATCACCTATTCTCCATGCTTCCTCATAAGCCAGTCGATCATCGTTTGACGTACTACCATCAATCGAAACGCAATTCTTACCAAACTTCTTTTTGAGTGCGTCCTGCTCTACGTTCAAATCGCACCATATTAACCACTTCTCTTTACAATCAACTAAGTCATTAGCAGCATCAACTCTTGAGGAAGTGGATGACCTACGAGCGGATTGTCTTTCCTGAAGGGTACGAGCTTCCATTGGAAATAAGAAGTTTTTAGATTTATTCGCTACGGATACTACTTTTGAGTGAAGACATAATGGAGGCAGATTAAATTGGTCATCTGCATATCCCAAGTCACTTGGTTTTGTTAACATGACCGCCCAAGATGCTACCCACTCCCAAAACTTAACCTTTGCATGTCCCTTAAGTCTCCATTTGGAAGTATCTCCGCCATCATGAACAAAAAACATTGCCAACATTTCTGTTGAGCTGCATACTCCTAAAAACTCAGCATGGTTACCCAATTCCACGTGATCATTAGGAGCAGGAGTAGCTGTGCAAGCTAATCTGAAAGGGACTTCTCCAAACATATCTATGATAAGGTTACGAGTCGCGCCATGATCTGACTTTAGTATGGAAGATTCGTCAAGAATAATTCCACCAAACTTGTCAGGGTCAAAATGCTTGAGCATATCATAATTGGTAATGTTTATCCCAGACTTAACATCGTCTTGAGTTCTGCAAAGATTAACTTCGTAACCAAACATAGCTCCTAAGCTCACAGTCTGTTTTCCTACTGAAAGAGGAGCTACAATTAGTACTGGTTTTCCTGTGTACTCTGACATTTTACTTGCGGACTCCATTTCGATTAAAGTCTTACCTAAGCCCGTTCCCGCGAATACAGCAGCTTTACCTTTCTGCAATACCCACCTTACGATGTCTCTTTGAAAATCAAAAAGTATTTCATTTACACGATCAACCACAAAACCGGAACTGGTCGAAGTTATCAGTTTATCCCTAAGAAAGTTAGCATACTCCATTATAGCCACTCTCTCCTAAGTTCAGCATAACTAGTTGGAGTTTCATAGAGACGTATAAACTCCATTTGAAGACTTTGGGAAGTTGCGCCTACTGTATTGTTTATATAATCCGTAAGCTCATATTCGAATCTACGAAACAGCCACAATACCATATTTTCTGCGGTAGTATTCATTTCTGGAAGAGTCTCATTGAGGTACTGGTGGTCTAAATGATTCTTTATTTTACTTTCCCAGATCATCTTCAGGTCTTTGAAATCAATAACCATTCCCATCCTGTTTGTTAGTCCGCTCAAACCCACAACTAATTTATAAGTATGACCATGAAGGCGATTGCAGGCGCCCTCATAGTCATTCAATTTGTGAGCTGCATCAAATGTAAATTCTTTGCTGACAAGTACACGCTTTCTATGGAAAGGATCTTTTATTTTCATTGAGAGTTTTCCTCCTCTAATTTTACTTTACTGTCGAGGTAATTCTCCAGTCCAGCCTGTCTTAACTGACAAGCGGGACATTTCCCACAGCCCTCTCCACGTATTCCATTATAGCAAGTAAGAGTGTCTGATAAGATAATATCATAACAACCTAACTGGTCTGCGAGTTCCCAAGTCTCAGATTTATTCATCCACATTAGTGGAGTTAGTATCTGAAAGTCATAATCCATTGCTAAGTTTAGCGTAACATTGAGTGATTTTATGAAAGTATCCCTACAGTCAGGATATCCAGAAAAGTCGGTCTGACAGACTCCGGTCATAATATCAGAGATTCCCTTTTGCTTCGCTACTACAGCGGCAAACGTCAGAAAAAGCATGTTTCTACCATCAACGAAGGTATTTGGTAATTCTCCTTCTTCTCCTGCTTTGACTTCGATACTTGCACGAGTCAGAGCATTAGGAGCAAGTGCATTCAGTAAAGCCATATCCAGTATTGTTTGCTTCACCTGTAACTTATTGCATATGTCAGTCGCGCACTCGATCTCTTTGGCATGACGCTGCCCGTAATTGAATGTAATAGCTTCAACTTCTTTGTACATAGTGATAGCTAACATTAAGCAGGTCGTACTATCTTGTCCTCCAGATAGAACGACCAAACATTTTTCCTTATTCATGAAAGTCACCAACCCTTTCAAGTGATTCATAAAAAAGAGCTTCTTGATTTGTAGGTTGATCAAGAGCCTCCAGAAGTGATAACCACAAAGTGCTATTCTTAATAACATTTGTGAAAAACTCATCTGGATTGTAAGCTTGAATCACTTCCGGAGGAGACTGCATGAGAAAGAACGCTCTTTTTACGTAAATAAAGTGGAGAGTATTCCTAATATGTGATTCTTCCATTTCTGTCATAGGATCGAGGTCAACACCGTTAGCTGTACGCCAAGTTTTTTTACTGAGAATTGCAAATGCAGGGGAAATTGACTGTTTCATTTTTACATCTCCTTAGTTTTGATAGCAGGAGGACTCTCGAACTGCTTCTAACGAGATATATAACAAAAAGCTCCCGATTTTTAAGTCGAGAGCTTGAAAAGTTTTTATTTATTTTTCGTCTTCTTAGGTTCCGGCTCAGAGAAGCCTATTGGGTCAGGATCGTCCCTCCATCGGTCAACCAGTGGAACTTGCTTTTCTTGTTTAGGATCTTTGCTATCATTAGCAGGTTTTTGATTTTTCTCAGTCATTTTTAATGCACTCCCTCTTATCTTAATTTTTTAGAATATCTTGATTCACAATCACCCAATGTCCAGAAATTTCGTTAAACTCAATTTGGGAAACTGTATGCAACTTAGAACATTCTTCAGTCAACCATTCTTCGTTATCATTGTCAGCTAGGAATTGAGAAAGGGAACCATTGAAAACTTCATTAGCGTCATTAGTTACTAGTATTTTCATAGTGTTTGCTCACTTTCTTTAGTTGGTCTCATTACAGTATACTAACATATAATGAGACCATTTGTCAATAGTTGGGAATTACTCGTATTCTATGCCCATGGTCTCTAAAACTGACTGGACCGCATGAGCTGAAAGGTTGCTCAAGCTATCCACTTATCCCGCTTCGCATCGTTCGCGAAAGTCAAACATAACTTGGACTAATATAGGATCTACTTCGTGTCTCTCAAGTTCTTTTCCTCGAAGATTGGCATGCAGAGATTCTATAATAAGTCTCAAACTTTCTTCCAGTGCTTTTTGTACGTCAGCTCTCATGTCTCCAACTTGTTCTTCGTTTACAGTGTTACTCACATCAAGATTGATTCCAATTGCTGCTTTAATACCGTCTATGATGAATTGGTGATAGCTGCCTGTCAAGAATGTACCTTCTGACCCGTTATCCGCAATTTCTTGAATGAAGCTCATAAGCTCATCATAGACGTTCTTAGCTTGTGCAAATGTTTTCACGTTACTCATGTCAACCGTTTTATGGTAGTTGTCGTGTGTACGATAATTGGCACAAATTTTATCAATGGTCAGTACATTTTGATGAATAGTCTTTCTCATTGTATTCACTCTCTTTCAGTTTTTGGTAGTTTGTAGCGGTTTTTCTCTTACACGCTAATATTAACATATAATAACACCATTGTCAACTTTACGCCGCAAGCTCCTCGTCAGTTATTTTAGGTCCGTACCACATGAGATTGATCTCGAAGTCAACCTTCATTGGAATACTGATCTTGTCAGCGGCTTTCAACATTAAGTCTCTAATGATAGCTCTAGCCTTAAGAGCATTCTCTCTTGGACATTCTCCAATAACTTCGTCATGTACTGTGATAAGCATCCTGTAGGATAGTTCTCGCAGCTCTTGACTTCTCCCGATTGCAAGCATAGCACGTTTGGTAATATCAGCACTCGTTCCTTGAATAATGGAGTTTACTGCTTGACGCTCAGCCTCAGAAATCTTACCCCCATTGTCTCGTACCTTGATTCCTTTTTTGTATGCTTCGGACTTGATCTTCTTCTTATCTTTTCCCCATGCTTTCTCAAGCTTAGTCCAGTAGTAATCTGCAACATGGTCAGGTACTTCTCCCTCTTGTGCAGGTACGTCTTTTCCATCAGCATCTTTAGTCTTTATAAAACTAAATTCATATAAAGGTAATTGAATGTCGGGTAATCTACGTTTTCTTCCCCAAACGGTTTCTACAAAACCTATTTCTTTTGCCGAAGCAATAACTTTATCTACCCATGCTTTAACTTTAGGGAACATTTCGAAGAACTTGTCAATAATTGCCTGAGCTTCTTTTTTAGTCTTACCAATTTGGTCTGCGATAGCCTGAGCGCCGCGCCCGTACATAATTCCTAATACAATGCTCTTAACTGAATCCCGTCGTTCTTTTCCTGCTGGATTATCAACGCCGTTTTTCTTTTCCATACAGTCTTCATAAGGTAACTGAAAAACTAGACTTCCAATTGTAGCATATATGTCTTTTCCTTGTGCGTAAGCTTCAATAAGTCTTTCGTCACCTGATACAAAAGCCAAGACTCTAGGTTCAACTTGCGTTTACATTATAAGGTTCGCTACACCTTCTCCAATTACTTGGAGTGTCGGACTATATCTTCACTCAGCTCCCGATTTAAAGCTTCATCATGCCTCTAGTTTCGACTTCGCTTGAAGCCTACTCTACTCACTTCCACTTTATAGTGTGCTTTCGATAGTCTCTACACTCTATTTATTTTGCTAACTTCCAAATATACCCATATACAGGTTTACCACTTAACGCATATTTTTTAAGTGTAACGTGTGTACCATGGATATATATGGCTGCTACTGCTAAACTCCTATGAGTCTGAATAAACTTATCATCTAAAGTATACTGGTCTATAGGCATACATAGCTTCTCAGAATTCCTTATACTATGCTGTCTGATTACTTCCTTTACTTCGTCGCTATGATTATAACCAGCTAACGACTTGTCTCTTGCTTCAAAAAGTTTTCTCTTATGATCTTCAGTCAATTTATGCCCTGCAAAGTTTCTATTACCTTTGAGTTTATCAGATATGCGTTTACGACTTTCGGCGGATAATTCATATTTCGCATGTAGTTCGATCTGAATTTTAGAAGTATTTGCTCTAAATTCTTCGGATTGAACTTTTTCTAGGTGCTTGGCTTTAACTTCAGGGTGGTGCATTGGATTAGATTTACCTCCCCTAATCATATTATAGCCTTTATTCATTGAGTCATAATAATTAACCCAATAATCCTCTTTTTCGTTCAATTCTATAAGTGAGCTTGCTAAATCTACAGCTTCCCAAGTAAACGCATCCTTACCATACTTTCTCAGGGCATTATAGAAATGAGTGCTATCCCCTTTCTTGCAGGACTGATAATGTCGAGACTTTCTTTTAGCAAGAGTTTCAGTAGTTTGACCAATATATACTTTACCGTTAAGTTTATTAGTAACCTTATAAATTAACAATCTCGTCACCTTCCCCATATACAACATATGCTATCAGATGACTATTATCAACTAGCAAATAATAAATATAGCTCGGGATTGCCCTCAGCATAACCTGGTCGGGATTAACCGAATTAAAGAGGTTTTACTACAGCCAAACTACCTTAGTCCACTGTAATCGCCTGATAGCAGTACCCATCCTGGAGTTGCTATGAACATCTTTCTAATGTCTTTGTTATGACTAGGAATGTTCTGCAAGTTAGGATCAGAGCTTGAGAACCGCCCTGTCTTGGCTCCGTATTGATTAAAGCTACCATGTAGTCTACCGGTCTTCTCTTTGACCTCTCTAGGCATCTTGTCAATATAGGTTGAAAGCAGTTTAGCTAATCCCCTATAGTCCAACAAGTCTTTAAATAATTGAGCGTGGTCTGGATACTCAGTCTTCATTATGTCAAGAAGTTCTTCTCCGGTTCCTCTTGGTTTGTCTGAGTCCGGACTTTTTAACTTAAACAAGTCATAGAATATAATTGCTAACTGAGGAGGACTGTTCAAATTGATAGGCACTGATAACTTAGATCGTTGTTCCACAGTAAGCTTTGAATAATCAAGGTCCTTAAAATGAGAAAGAGCTTTAATCTCAGCGTCTTTATAGTATTTAGTATACTGAACGGATAACTTGGAAGCGTATGGTTTATCTATACATACTCCAGTGTCTTCCATTTCAGAAACGTAACTGATTAAAGGTAATTCTGTATCTCTGAGGAGCATAGAGGCTAAGTAGAGTCCTTTTTCCTTACATAGAACACTCTCAGGGTCAAGATATTGCATTTGGAATTTCATAAGCTCGAACGTCATACGAGGATCTTTACCAGCGTATAAATGAGCAATATCAAGAGGTACCTTTTGATAAGGGACACCTTTAAATAACTCTTGGAACTTAAGTGCATCAGCTTCTTGACCTTTATTGACATACTTATTCCAAAGAGTTTTAAGAGGATGAGGTTCGTTCTCATTAAGGAAGTTAGATGCAATCAAGGTACACCAGAATACAGGCATGTATAATTTCAAACTCTTTTGAATAACTCGAATATCATACTTTGCATTATGATATACAAGCTTCATCGACAAGCATTTTTTCAGCTCAGACCGCATTAGCTCATCTGAGATTTGATTAGGAAGCTCTTTTCCGTTACGGTCTACGTGATGCATAGGAACATAAATGGTCCTATCTTCTCCGTAATAAAAACCTATTCCTGCTAAGTTATTCTCGATTGGGTCTAAACTATCTCCCTCAGTGTCGATTACCATTATTCCGACTTGTCTAGCTCTGTGCATAAATTCTTTGAAGCGTTCCTCTGAAGTAACTAACTCTATCGTTCCATCATCTATAAGCTTCTGACGGGCCAAACTGATAACTGCATCTAGCTTATTACTATTTCCTACTATCGAAATAGTTTTGGACTGTTTTGGTGAATTTGCTTTCTCAACAACCTTTTTATTCATTTCTTTGGATCCCTTAAGTTGCGGGAGACTTCCAAAGAGTGACGTTTGCTTTGCCAATTATTTACCTCCTCTATCTTGTACTAACTAATATATAACAAAAAGACAGCACTTTTTAAGTGTGCTGCCTCTTTATTTAAGTATCGTTTAAAAAACGTCTTCCGCTGCTCTGCTCGTGCGCTCTCTGCGCTGAACAGGATTATTCTGAGAAGGAGCTGAATCGCCAGGTGATTGGTCTGTTCCACTATCCTCGGATTTAGGAGGACTGAACTTGCCTTGCATTGCTAAGCGCATGTTGTCACGAGACAGATTAAGAACTAAACCATTCTTATCCTTTTCTCCCAATAACTTTTGCTTTCTCTCGCACATCTGCTCAAATGTAATTCCGTCCCTGTCGTATCCGTAAAGCTCATAAAAAGTCTTAGGATCATTAGGAATACCGTTACGCTCAATTTCATAAAGGCGATTGTACAAAGGGCCGTTACTGGTAATTTTGTCATTGATCTTTGGAATAAAAGTGCGGCCACGTTCCCAAACTGTAATTTCACTAGTTTTAGGATCTTCTAACTGAAGGAATAACTTGATTTGCGGTTTATTTTTTAAGCATCCCTCACAGTCCTCTTCTTCGGTACACTGAACATATCGCTTCTTACTGTCAACTTGAATCTCGTGAACAACAAACCAGTCCTCTTCGGCAACCAGCGATTCTCCAACTAAGATACGCATAACCGCGGTATCTTTGTCGTTTACAAGTGAGAAAAATCCTGCTCCCCCACCTTTGTAAGCTTCCAATGCATCGTCAAGATTTCTTTTCTTTGCCATTTAGTGTTTTCCCCCTTAGTTTTTATGATAGATTGCAAGCGGTCTTAAAGAATTCAACCGCGACTTGCCTCTTCTGCTCAGACTTGGGGAGACATTTGCCCCAATCAACTTCAATACCAGAAGTCTTACTAGATATGATGATAAAATCACCTTGTAAGAATTGCACCAATAGCTTGAGTCGATTCAACATTTTGTCTTTTCCCCCTTCGTCTTGATACTAGACATATAATAAAAAGTGACTAATTTTTAAGTAGAAGCGTAAAATATTTTTTAGGTGCAAATAGCTATGCTAAGTTTTTTACTTAAAGACCTCCTGATATAAGTTATGGCTGCTGAACTGATTCCTAGTATCAGAGCAATATCAGTGTCTTTAATGGTTGTGTACTTAGTCACGAGCTTGCAATAAGAAAGCTCATTAGGAGTAATATTAAAGGACTTTAAAGTTTCGTACATATCAATTAACCTATATGTTTCATCATTCTCTCCCTTAAGTATAGGAGTCAGAGGAGTACCATACTCTCCTGGGACAATATCAAGACTCTCAGTGTTATAATTTCCTTTTCTAACTTGATGATGAAGAACCTGAGTTTCCCACCTAAACCTAGCTTCAACATAACGTATATATAACGTCTGTATCTGCGCTCCTTTATTCTCATCATAAGCAAGCATTGACTTGTTAAGTTCTTCAACACATATACTGGCTTTATCCTCTCCTGTAAGATTAAAGTATTTATTGGAGTGTAGAACAGATAAGGGAAATAGTTCGCAAAACACGAAGGAAAATAGTATTGGATCTTGGGATACTTGATACTCTTTAGTGATTTTACAGAGATCAGTCTCCCCGTCGTGTAGTTTAGCTAGGTCGTTAAAAGTTTCATAGGTTTGTTGCATGCTTCTTCTCTCTCTTTCGTCTCAATTTTACAAGTTTCGCATTGTGGAGGTGTAATATTACTAATTAATATTATGTAGACATCTTAATAATATTACTCGGTAATACTGAACGTAAGCAAAGCTCGTGTACACTGATTTAGACTATAAAAAGATCAGTTATCGACAGAATGGCGTACTTTTTCGCGATTTTTCGCTACTTTTTACTAAATTTTAGTTATGGTTGTTAAATATTCTCATAGTTTCATAAAATTGTATAAGTATATAGCGTAATTTGTAAACCATTTGAAATAATGTCAAAATAATGACATTGATAAACTACTAAACTGCTCATCGTCCAGTTGGTTTACGTCTTTAACTCCTTTAGGAAACTGAAGATTGTACAATACCTTATCTCCTTCGAGAGATTTTCTTAATCTCCTTGCACCTTCTTCCCCAGCCTTATCATTGTCATAAGAACTGACAAACTTTCTTACCGGTACAGCTTTCAGTAGTTTTAGCTGTGCTTCAGTTGGAATTGATCCTAGTGTTGCTATGCCCGCCTCACCTCTTCCCCACCATGTTAGTGCGTCTATGATGCTCTCAGTAACAAACAGACGCTTAATCCAACTTAAATTTTGGTATACTTGATATAGTCCATAGACTGTACTTCCTCTTAAAGATGCTTCAGCGTTCATAAAAAACTTTCCCTCAACTGCTCTACGCTGAATGAACAAAACTCTATTTTGCAAATCTTTAACAGGGAATGTCAAACAGTTTGTTGCTTGGTCAAATCCTACATCGAAGTACTCAATGACTCGCTCTGTGAGCTTGCGCTCGGTCATATACGGATGATAGTATCGGTAGCTCTCTAGCTCTTCTTCTGAGACAATCTGTAGCGGCTCAGAGCATTTTTTAGAGCCTCGGCTCATGTCAAGTTCTATCGAAGTACGTTCCGAGATTGCAAGGTTAACAAAGTTTGATGTCAGCCACTTGAATCCGTAATTACCTCCATCATTGTGACCGAAACAATCAGAGATAAAATTAGGAAGGTCTGTTGTGTAACCACACACGTAGCAGTGGCAAGTTCCTTCAGGGAATACTTTTCCGTTACGTTTTACTACTCTTGTCGAAATACCTAAGGCGGGCTTTTTCTCTACCCCACCTCCGTGCTTAATGCAAGTCAACATAATATTACCATGAGTTGGTTTAACGTCTCTCAGTAGTTCTATCTGTTTTGATACAAGGTCCATCTTTAGAACACTTATAACTGATTCAATAGATGCAAGGATGGGTACTCCCCAAATCTCCATTAAAAAAGATCCTCCCCATCAGTTATCTTCTTAACGTCTTTAGCTTTCCCTTTCTTATCAGTACTAACATGCAGAAAAGGTTTAACAATACCTTTGTCAATATCCCACAATAACATGATTTCTTGATTATCTTTACCGTACCTGTTTTTCTTTACAGCTAACTTCATTGTCGAACCCATTTGTTTAATGGCAATAACTCGCGTGGCATTTTGAGGCACACCATCAGACTCACTAATTTCATGTAGCTCAGGAGTCGCTTCGTCTGTCTTATCTTTTGTTTTGTCAGCACTTACTCTGTTTGACTGAGCTGGAGATAAAATTGGTATACCATATTTTTCTGACGTTAGATAAAGATCCTCTGAAATATGGGTAAACTTAATCCTTTCCATGTCGCCTTTACTAGCTCGATAGTCGGACATTAAGCTTAACTGATCAACACCTACTATTCCTGGGTTATGCTGCTCAATAAGAGAGTGCAGAATAGGAATAGTCAGTCTAACTCCTCCTATATCTTTCGGAGTAACTACAATAAAGGGTGAGCAATCTTGCTTAGAAAGGATTGACAAGTATCCAAAATAATCGTCAGGAGATTTAGGAACATCTACTGTACCTAGATGAGCTAGTCCTCCCATTAATCCGTCATTAGAGAAGTTTGAGTTGATAGTGTCAAATCTAAAACCAACTAGCATCTTACTCATTTCACCACTATACAGTAAAACCTTAACTCCCATCTTCCATGCCATGATCAAAAAGAAAAGAAGTACCCAAGTCTTGCCTTCAGAAGTTCTTCCAACAATTACAATAAAGTCTTCTTTTAACCAACCATGCGTAATAGTATCAAGCTCAGCAATACTTGAAGCTATCCCAAGTAAACCTTCGGCCTCAAGCCTAAACTTATATTCCGCTGCTCTATCATCTGAATTTTTTACTAAGTCATATCCCACGTTATAGTTTGCCCTTAATTTGGCAATACGTTCAGATTCAAGGAGTACATAACTTGCAGCTTCTTGAGCGTTCTCAACAACCATATCAGCTACCTTACGAACAAAAGGAACCATCTGAGAATATACATACTGTTCCTGTAGAGTTTCAATTAAGTACTTATCTGGCTCGTGTACGTCAATCAGATCAAAGTCTGGAAATTCATTTAAGAATGTTTCTTTATCAGGCAAGGAACCATAGTTCGTATAGTGTTCCATGATAAACTCGAATTCCTTTTTATATGTAATAAAATAATCAGAGGTTACATTGTTTTGCCTGAGTAAAGATAATGAGCGTTCCTTTAAGATGTGATTTATGCATTGCAATTCAATAATGGTAAAACAACTCCCCTACTAGTTATTTCTTCTGTCAGCACCAGAAAATTTAACTATACTACATTGCCCTTGTATCCTACTGACAATTCGATCTCCTAAATATTCGTCTTTTCTCAGCTTTTCTAAAGGTATATTGCTCGTATATATCTGACTTAGTTCCTCAGCTTCTCGCGTACTGATAAACGAATATAATGACTCCCTAACCCAGTCCGAAGGATTCTCTGCTCCTATATCATCCCATATAACTAAGTCAGCTCTTAATATGTTCTTAATCATTCTCTGAGTTACCTCAGAGGGATTGGAAAAGTTGTCGCGTATATCCTGAAGGAACTTGGGAACATTTACAAATAAACCTCTACACCTCATATTATTTGTCAGTGCTACAGCTCTTAAGTAAGCGTTCATAATTTTGCATGCCCAACTCGTCTTGCCATTTCCTTTGTATTCGCTATGTATAAATAACCCATCGCCACTCTCAACATGATTAACAACATCTTCCATGAAATCTCGTAATGTTATATAAGCTGCCCGATCATCACCAGGATTAGTTAGAGTTATGTCATACCGGTACTTCTTTGGTAAATTGGACAGCTCATAAATATTTTCCAACTGAACATAGCCAACGCAGAAATCGTGGCATCTGTCTGTGTTTGCTTGCTTGCAGTAGTGCGCGGCATAACATTTTTTCAATCTTCTCACTCCTCATAAACGGATATATAATAAAAAGCGCACTTTTTTTAAGTGCGCTTCGATGTTTAATATATAAAATTAGCCAAAGAAAAAGGTCGGAAGATTATACCCCCGACCCGTTTACTATTTTATTTCAGCAACTGGAACATTGAAGCTCTTTCCTGCTTTATATCCTTCTAACTTAGCTGCCTGATCATTGGATCCTGCAATATAAGTAGTGGTTTTACTTTTCTTCAGTTTCATATTTTCTACGTACTCGTCAACTACTTTGTCCTTAACAATTACTAGTCCCCAGTTATTATTTTTTACTTGCTCAGCGTACTTATCTTCTAAACCTTTTAGAAATCCTTTAAAAAAGTTATTCTTAATCCCAGCTCTTCCATCTTTTGCCGGATTTTTTAGCATAAACATACCAGCCGAATGATCTAAATATTTACTGGCGAACTGATAAACTGACTTCGCAATTTCGGCGTCCTCTTTAAGTCCTATGAATCCAATGCTTGTTTTCCCTTTAATCTTACGAATGAAACTTATGCATCTAAAGTTGGCACATATTATTCGAGCCAACGCTTTCTTCCACCAAATAGTTGAACCGTATCCCATTACTAGAGTCTCTATGATCTCTTTAAGTGCTACATCGTCAGATAAGTCTTCCATTGATAAACCGGCTTCGGCAAGCAGACTTTGAGCTTTCAGCATTGCAGCTTCGCACTCATTCTCATTAGAGTTGTAGGAGCTATCGGCTTTCGTGAGTAATTTCTTTACCTTATCCAGTACCTTTTCATTTTGAGTCATTAAAATCAATCCTTTCAGTTTAAGAGTTTTACAGGCTTAGATCAAGACCACTAGTTTCTTTGATAGTTCTTTTTAGATCAGTCGCATAAACGTCCTCTTCTTTTTTGACCTCTTTGAAATTCACTCGCCCCAGTTTGTAATAGGTAATATCGTAAGTGTCTTTCCAGTTAAGCTCTATTTTTATGCAGTTAATTTTTGGGTTCATCATAAATCTGAAAGTAATACTTGTCTCGGTCGCGGAAAAGTTTTTTGCTCCAATCATAGCGTGAAGCTTACCCATACCACCAAGTTGTTGAAGAATAGTTTCTGCCACTTGCGTATTACGTTGATCACTCATAGCTCTGTCTCCTTTAGTTTTCTCTAGTTTGTGAGACTCTTGCTCACAAGATAATAATAACATATTATCTGGTAATATGCAATGTTTTACCTCCTAAAATCATAACTGAAGGATAGCTTCGTAAATGGCTTGAGTTGCCAATTCATCGACTCGCTCATTCAGAGGATGACCTCTGTGACCTCTAACATGAGTAAACTTTATGTGATTAAACATACGAACCTCAATAAGCAGCTCTTTCCAAATTGGGATATTTTTAACAGGATCGCCAGAATAAGCTCTCCACCCGTTACGTTCCCAATTTTCATACCACCGCTTATTAAAACAGTTTATCACGTAAGCGGAGTCCGATATTACTTCCACTGAAAGGTGTTTGCTTTCAATAGCTCTTAGCCCGTTTAAGAGAGCTTTCATCTCCATTTGTTGACTAGTGACCCCATGTTCAGAACCTCGTAGCTCTACTGATGCTCCTTTATATTGTATAAGTACTCCCCAACCACCAATACTATCAGTTTTTCCATTACGAGGGCATCCGCCATCACACGCTAATATGATATCTGCTTCCATTATGTAGACCTCCTATAATTAAGTGATACAAGCTCTTTAAACTGTTGTAACGTATTTGTACGCACTTTAAGTTTAAAGCTGCTAGACATAAGAGTGCATGTCTTACACTTGATTTTTTAAGTTAGTGACAGAGTGATAATGAACTATACTAGCTTCAAGTGCTTTTGCTCTGTCAGAATCACGTATAGGTACACCTGATAACCAGAAATATTTACATATCACATCACGAGGAAGAGTCTTACCATATGAGCATTGATCTCGGTTAAGGCAATCTCTTATTACCATTAACAATTCCTCCCTTTAAAATTTCTCATCCTTGTAAAGTTCGTTGAGTCTAGTTTGCTCAGCTATTTCAGCATCGGTTAAAACCTTTTTATCTGCCGCATAAGAAAACTTAAGCTCTATGTTCTTCATGATCTCTTGAACTACTTTATAATTTTGGCCAAGCATTGGAAAGGTCAAACTTTCTTTCTTCCGGTTAGGGTAGTCTGAATAGCGAGAAAGTAGCTCGTCTATATAACTACATATCATTTCAGGAGGTATTTGGTAATTTTCAATAAACGCTTTCATGTTTGGAACCTGAGAAGACTTTAACTCAACAACTATCTTTTCAGGCATTAACTCATTATGTTTGGTAATATAGTAATAGGTGAAGTCGCGCGGCTTTATACTATCCCAACTTAACTTTCCATCCTTAGCATCTGAAATATCTTGCAAGGCTCTCTTAATCGTATTTGGTTTAGCTTTAGCAACTGAAGGAGCGGGCAACTTAAAAAGAGTAGACTGAGATTTTTTAGTTGTACTTTTAAGGAGCGTTGACTCGTCAGAGTCTAACTTTACGTTAGTAAAGTTCTCGTTTTCTTTTTGTTTATTAGTGTTAGTATTACTTGGTTGGCAATTTCCGAAGTCTTGAGTTTGCAAATTGCAATGTCTGTCCGTGACATTTTCACGATCAGAGCACGAATTTTCAGTGCTATTTTTGCCGGAATTGCTCTGATCGTGACAATTGCATTGACTGAATGCGGAATTTCCAATGTCTGCTTTCACGACTTTTTTCCCCCTCCGTCTAAATCCTCAGTTTCTACAGTCTCATGATTGAAATTATCTAGTTCATCGGACCAGTTAGACGCATCGACACTCCCAAAATAAATCTTATTTGCTTTACCTAAACCTCGTCTAACTTCATTTACAAGTCCGTATTGGGTCAATTCTTTGAAATATTTAACGACTGAAGATACATTAACATTCATCAGTTTGGATAATTGGTCTCTCGTAAAGATAACAAATATGCCATCACTATCCCTGTACCTGTATTTGTTATTCTTAGATAAGTTTCGTTTATTTCTAAGAATAGCGTAAAGTACAATAGCTGAGTGGGATATTTTGTACTTAGGATTCATGATCAACACTTGTGGAAAAGAAAAGTATAATTCTTTTTTATCTTCCTCATCAGTCATTGGTTTGTATGGTATTACGACCTCTTCCACTATACCACTCCTTAAAAATTAGGCTTAGAAAAGGGAGCATGTTGCTCCCTAATTTACGTCTCGTGTAATTTCGTCAATCATGTTTTCCACTTCAAGAATGCAGGTGTTTTTGGCAGTTATGTTTGCCTTCTTAAAATCGTCGGTAGGATCAAGTTCGACAACAACTCTAAAATCTGTCCTGTGCCAAACTTTCTTTCGGTCCTCGAAGCTCACTCCGTAACTCCGTGAGAACTCCTTTATCCTCATTACTTTTATCCCCCTTTGGTTTCTTAACTGCTTTAACTGTCAATTTGATAGTATATTTCTTTTCGTTACAAGGCTCAATATCAAAGGGGTTTAACACTCCATCATAGATAAGCTGCTCAACAACATCTGAGTCAACGACCTCAATAGTCTTGATAGCTTGAGACAGGTTGTTTTTCTTGAGGATTTCCATTAACATCGTCTGGTTAATAGATACCCCTTCGATGCTCTGATAAATGGCTTGAACGTCTCCCGCATTGACGGTAATACTATCCCCGTCAGCCACCGCATACACTTCTTTGATTTGAGTTTTAATGCTGTCGTTGATAGGATCTTTCAGTTTCTTCAGACGGTTGCTTTCAGTGTTAAGGGCATAGAATTCTTGGATGTCTTTGATTAAATTCACTTAGTTACCTCCTAGTATTTTAATTCGTAATACTAGATATATAATAAAAAGAGTACGCTTTTTAAGCGTACTCTAGTTCCATTCAATATTTATTTTAGCAATCGTCAAAACTACTAGGAAGTTCTTTTACATATCCAGTGTGTTCTTCGCTCTCTCCGCACCTCTCACAACAGAGCATAAAAGTAACCTCAGCACCATAATACTTCGTTTGATGCTTCAGCTTCTTACCTGTCTTAGGACTGAAAGCATCTTCATAAATCTCTTGACCTGTTGCATTAGCGTCTTCAATAGATAACTCATCCAAATGATCTTGACCGCAAGTTGGACATTCAACAGTCTCCTCGTATACTAAGGTAGTTTCTTTAATCTCTGTGCTGCATTCAGCACATGGTAATACAACTCTTACATCTATGCATACTTCACCACTGATAATATCGTCAGATTCTACCTCCGCCTGAGGTTCGTCAAAGGATACGAATTTATTACAATCTTCACACCTTGCCATAGTTACATCATCCTCTCTGTCCCCACTTAGTTCTGCTCACAGTTGCCATCTTACCGTACTTTCTCCCCTCTTTAAATACTTCGAATAACTTTACTTGATCTTCTCTGAAATATCTGGTACCTTTTGCATCAAGGTCATTGTGCATTTCTGGAAGCGGGGCTTTAGCTCTCTCCGCGCTGTCTTGCAATTCATACCATTCATACCAGTTCTTAATTGTACTTGGAGACCTCCTAATTATCTCAGAAACTTCACCTATAGTTAAATAGTTAACACCATTTTCTAATCTCATTTTGATCTTCCTCCCTAAAATTTATAGTAGTCAATATTATACGCTAATATGCATAAGTTGTCTAGTTTTAACGAACCAAGTAGAAAGACTTATCTTAAAAGTCTTTCTACCAGGTCACGTTTATTGAGCTTCTTGAAGTTACCGTCCACGAGAGCTTCAGCTAGGTCACCTTTCTCGGTTATGATTTCTTCAATACGTTCGTCGATAGTGTCTCGGCAAACTAAGGTTACAACATTGACTGTACCAACTGTACCAATTCTATGTGCGCGGTCTTCTGCTTGCTCAGTGTTTGCAAGATTCCAAGGCTTATCGAGAAAAATAACGGTTGAAGCGGCAGTCAATGTAAATCCAGTTCCTAACTTACTTATCGTACCAATGATCAATTTACACTTAGGATCATTCTGGAATTTAACGACTTCAGCTTGACTATCCTTAGTTTCACCAGTTACGACAGCTGGATTATACTGCTTAAGCTCTTTAACTAAGATATCAGTCATGGAAGTCCAGTTACTGAAGATGATGGCTTTCTGCCCGTTTTCTGCAAGTTCTTCAATGATCTCTTTTAGTCGATCAACCTTTGCTGACTCTTGGATTTTTTGACTAAGAATGGAAGTATGTCCCGTAACTTGTCTTAGTCTGATAAGTTCTGCAAGCGGGTTATCAGATAGCACTATATCATTGAGATTAGCTTGTATGGCGTTTTTAATTTCTCCGTAGAGCTGAGCTTGCTTGGCGGTCATTTCTACATATTCTATTGAACGAATCTTAGGAGGTAAGTTAAGGACTTCTGACTTCTTTCTGCGGAGCATATTCGCATCCACTACATTACGAAGCTGGTCTAAATTCTTGTATCCTACGATTTCGTAATTTTGGAATCCACCCATAATGCAGAAATGTTTTTTAAATTGATAGAAGGAGTGTTTTTCTACTCCGATCCATTTTAGAACATTGTGTAAGTCAAGAGGGCTATTCATAAGTGGTGTACCAGTCATTGGAAGTTTAAATTTTGAATCTAGATAGTGAATAGCTTTACCTTGCTGACTCTCAGAGTTTTTACATTTGTGGAATTCGTCAATGATCACCATTCCAATTGTGCCGTCTTTGCACATGATCTCTAATTCTTCTAGGATGTCTAACTGGAGTTGTTCTTGCTTTGAGTAAGGTTTTTTGTCTCCTTTGGCTCTCTTAGGCTCTCTAAGGGATTCAATATTTAAGATTAGGAAGAATTCGCTAATGTTCAATCTTTGGAGGTCTTCGAGACGTTCTTTCATTGACCCTTCTACGATATGACCTTTTGAATTACGCTTTGACCCGACTATTCGTGCTTTTTCGTTGCTGTGGGTATTAACTTCTCCCATCCAGTTATGCTTCAAACTGTTTACTCCGCATACGATGAGGCAATGTTTGAAATGGTTTTGATTTTTACGAGCAATTGCAATGTCGATAGCTTGTTTTGTCTTACCTAGCCCTTGCTCGTCACCTAGTAGAAAGCTCTGGTGATCTACCGCATAAGACAGACCTTCGATTTGATGATCAAACGGTTTCGTCTTAAAGTTGAAATTATTCACTTCTAAAGAGATAACTAGCTTCTTCAGAGCTGAGACATTTTGGCTCATTTTGCCTGTCAGGGTTATTTCTTCATCACTGAATAATGCTAACACTTTGTCCAAGTCTACTACAGGTACTTCCCAACTCTTGTTGTCAGGTTGATAGTGTCTGATTGGAAGACTCTTTATTTTAGCAACTTTAGCATAGTCATATTGAAAGCTAACGAACAGGGACTCTGTGCAGTTTGTCAGCTTTTGTGGTTTACTTAATGCAATGTTCAGCATTTGTGTTGCCTCCTTTTTATTAATTGATCACATATACATATTAACACGTAATATGTTATAAGTCAACATAAAAAGGAGAAGATTGGAATAAGTTATCGTCTAACTAACAATGTCTATTTCATGATGCTCTCAAAATGTCTTAAGAGACAAGCAGAATGACGGTTGTGCGGAGTTTGAATGTCATTTGTGAGTATTCGTATACAGACGATTTTTGATCGTCTTAAACAAAGATTTTTTCTCTGAACGTTCGGCAGGTTCAGCGTGTGCAGTATTGACTTCCTCCGAACAAAAGAAGACTTCTTGTACTAATCTCTCATAATCTTGAACTATCAAGTTATTCGGAGCATAAGCCACGGTGGGTATTCCAGCTCTCTGAGACGCACTAAACCTTACTGAACGATTAATGACGGTATCAAACATCTTTATTTGGCGATCGGCACAATACTTCCGCATTTCATGAAGAGCAATCGAACCATCGTTTGTTCTACAGTTTGACATAGTTCCGATAACACCAAGAATATCTAAATAAGGGTTATACTTTTCTCTAACCTTTGATATTGTGGACATAAGCTCTATCATAGCGTCAGTGGCGAAATATTCACATTGTACAGGGATAAGAACCTCGTCCGCGGCAGTTAGTCCATTCCATGTATGATTGTTTAATGAAGGAGGAAGGTCTATAAGTATATAATCATAAACGCATTGTAAAGGCTCCAAAATATCTTTTAGAACCTCTTCACGCTGAGGAAATATGTGTTTAAAGTCCTCAAGCGTAGCGTCGAGATCAGCAAGTTCAATGTTGGAAGGAATAATGTCCACTCCATATTTAGTCTTAATAATAGTGTCTGAATAGTTAGTCTCTCCAACGATTAGTCCAAAAATAGTCTTACTACCTAAACTACGTTTGTCAATGTTAAAGCTTAAAGCTACGTTACCTTGTGGATCAAAGTCAACAAGGACAACACTTTTAGATAGTCTGGCTAATACTGTCGCAATGTTACAAGCGGTGGTAGTCTTTCCAACTCCGCCCTTTTGCTGAGCTATTGCTAGTACGTGACTCATTTTACCATCCTCCTAGTTTGTTTTTAGTTTTCAAATAGTTTTTTTATTACTCGTTAATATTATAACATAGTAACTTTAGTTAGTATACAAATTTTTACATTCATATATCGACAAAAAAGAATATCCTCCATTGACGTAATTAAGGCTCCTAGCTATAAAAAGCTAAGAGCCTTGCACTTTAAAAAAACTATTTAATAGTATCATGAGATACTGCAACGCCTGCTACAGTAATCAATGCAGCTATACCATCCGCAATGATATTGACTTGTTCATTCGTAATAAAAGTGTAACCTAAAGAATCACTAAAGAGCTTTGCAGCTCCAAGAATAGAAGCCCAAAATAAAGGTTTTTTCATTTTCTCTTTCACTTTAATACACTCCTTTCAATCCAGTTAGTACCGCTTGAGCAGTATCCTCAGCATGGTCTCCTGACCAATAAACTTCATTAGGATGACCAGTTTTAGGCCCGCCAATAACAATAGGTTTCTTTGCCGCCATTGCATCTGGATGAACTGCTGCACTTCTATTACGATTAAATATAGCACATCCGCCATTTTGATCGGCAGCAATTTTCCCAACCGAGTAATCATCAGAACTAAAAATAACAACTACAATATTCACTGCTTTATTCTCCTTTTCTGATTTCAACCCTTTGTATGTTATTCCATAAAACCTACAATGAGCTTTAGCTATAGCCTCTCCTTCGGCGTACTGTTCTGAATACTCATCTATTGCCGTATAGTCAGAAGAATCAATGAAGGCGAATTCCGAAATAATGGCCGAGGGGTCTGTGCTGCGAATAAATCCATGATAATCATGGATTCCGTCACTACTACGCTTGGTAACAAAGCCGTTCCCGTGTCGATTCTGTCCTAACTTATCAAACTCTTCCTCAAGTATTTTTGCGAACTCTGTAGCCTTTCCGTAGAAAACCGAGTGAATGGTTTCTGAGCCGTCCCCGCCGCCAGCGTTATGATGAATGGAATGAGCGATATCTACCGGAGTTTGTTTGTGGATTTCATTGACTTTGCGAATTACTTCATTAAGATTAGACCCGCTAATAATAGGAGGAACAATAATTCCATTATACTCCATTAACCTCTTAGCAATAACAGCCACGCTCATATTTATGTCACGTTCGATCAAACCATTGGCTACTGCTCCAGTATCAATATCTCCATGTCCCGCATTCAATACGCTAATTGGCATAACTATACCTCCTTAAACTAATCTATTAGCAAGGAAACCAATAATAGCTCCACAAGCTGTAAATGCCATAGTTGCCCATAATGGAAGTCTATTTCTGAGTGCTTCAATTGCATCTTCCATCTTAGCTATCCTTCCCTCCTGAGTATCAATTTTTTCCTCAAGAACTTGAACAACTGCACAAGGAATTCCTACCACACATTGACCGTTATTTCCTGACATATGTCTCCCTGCTTTCTGGCTACTCGCCCCTTTCGTTTGAAACCCGTTAATTATTGAACTAAGTGTTGCTTATAGGACTGTTTGCATCTTTCATCAGTCATAGAAGCATATATCTGAGTTGTCGAAGGATCAGTATGCCCTAATAACTTCTGTACTGCAACTAAGTCAGCACCATTATTTAGCAATAAGGTTGCAAAAGTGTGTCGAAAGATATGAGGATGTACGTTTTTAGTTACCTCTGAACGAGCAGCTACTATCTTAACCTCTCTTTGTATGCCCTTATCTGATAATCTCCTATATGGCCTTCGTTCAGTTATAAATAGAGCTTGTTCGTTATCGGAGCGGCGCATAAGATATTTCTTAAGATGATACATTGCCTTAAATGAAAAGTAAACAGGTCTTTCTTTATCTCCCTTACCAATTACTAGGACTGACATAGCTTGATAATCAATGTCTTGTCTGTTCATTCGTTGAATCTCAGAAAGCCTGCCACCTGTTGCATAAAGCATCTCCACTAAGGCACGTTCTCTAGGTGTCCTACATGCTTCCCTAATCATTTCCAGTTCTTCGATTGTCAAAGCCTTTCGAACCCTCTGTTCTTGTTTTGGTTGTTTGATGCGGTTGGTAACGTCACAAGCAATTATTTTCTCTCCTGATAACCAACTAAACATACTTTTAAGTACTGATAACTTTTTCGACACGGACGAGGGTTTTAAATGATCAAATTCTCCTAAAAAGGTACGAATGTCTGAAGTTGTGATATCGTCCGCAGCTTTTTGAATATGTTCTGAAAAGATCCTTAATTCTAGTTTGTAACTATCAAGGGTTAACTTACTTAGTCCCTCTAATTTTTTACCTGTTAAAAATAACTTAATCTTTTGTTGTAGATCAGGATGTCCTTCTGGGATTAGAGCTGGTTTTATGTCGTACTGAGAAATGATTCCTGATCAGGATGATCAGGATGGTGATTACCTAAATATTCTTCTGGGGACTTCTTTTTGGCATAGAATCGACCTTCATAGGAAGACTTTGTGAGCCTCGATACTACATCATCCTTTTCCTTATCTGTACCGTATCCTGTGAGTCTCTTTATGTCTTGATCCGCAAAGAAAAGTAAATCATTTGCCATCAAACAAGCGAGCCTTACTTCCTCGTAATCTGGTTTTAATCCATCTTTTAAATCAATAATTATATCCAAATAACTTCTCGCGGTAATCCCCTCCCTTTTGTTCCATAAGCAAAGACACCCCGTAGGGTGCCCTTACCTTCTCTTTTTGTTTGCCTCTTTCTCGGCTTCGGCTGCTCGTTCCTCTTCGATAAACTCCTCCATCTTTGCATTAATCCAGGGCGACACTCTGATTCCCTTCTTGCCGGCGTACTTGCAAAACTCGGCGTATACCTCCGGATCTAAGGTTATGTTGACCGCTTGCCTCACCAACTATAACCACCCCCAATGAGGTAATTATATACCAAGATATGGGGCTTGGGTTGCTTACAAATATTTATGCGCATAACTGCGTGTTAATGTACATAATTCGTCAAATGTCTACTAACTAGATAACTCCCTCTAACGCCAACAAAGCATTTTCTACTGCGGTTTTATACTCAGAAATAAGGATGTCCTCTGTCTTGAATGTTTCGCCAGTTTTAGGATTAATCTCCCGAGTTCTAATTTTCTTTACCAGAATATCCACCAAATATTGTTTAATAAGCATTAAATCAATCCCTCACTTTCTAATAATATGTTTTCTAAATCGACGATCTTTTGCTGATCAGGTGTTAACGGAATAATAATATCCTCGGTAACAAGCGTTCCGTTTGCAACATCTACGCTCAACGCTCTTTTCCCGTTTAGTTCTCCAAATGCAGTTTCAATATAGGGTAAACCAATGGGTTTTTCATGCGGCAAAACATTACCTTCGGCATCGGGGAAAACTGCCCATATTTTACCGTTATCATCATAGATTATTAAACTTCCTACTTGTGCCATTCTTAGCCCTCCTATTCATCTGCGTACCATGTAAAAGATACTGTGTAACTATAATTAGCGAGTATTGGGGCATTAAACCTAAATCCATTAGGAATGATACTAATTGAAGTATCGTTTGTATCATAGAATCCGACAAAACCGTCTGAACTCGTATAGCTACCATCAGAGGATATAGATGCAGATACCGCACCCTTTGTGGCATACGCAGGGTTTTTTATTGCACTTCCGCTAGTCATAGTTATAAATTCAGATGCGGTAGCCCCATTTCCTATATTACTACTCCATCCAAGCATAGTAACCTTACTCGGTGTAAAGTCCAGGTTGTTAATGGTTACCGCAGTATTACCAGCAATAGATGATGTTATACCAGTAGCCCATTTTTTCTTCGTGCTTGTCCCTGTTACCTTTACCCCCTTTACATAAGCAGTTACTCCACTCTGAATATCTGCCGCTGTAGCTGTCGCATCACCTGTGTTAGTGCCACCAGCATCCTTTTTAGGTTTTACAAAACCCTCAAACATTAATAATCACCACCATGTGCCGTTACTTGTAATCCCGCTGCAACCGTAGTTCCTATTGCAATATTGATTTTGTACCCTGCTGGCAAGTAGGGAATCGGCACTACCGTTTCTGTTGTATTTACCGTAATATTAATATTATTATCCAAGAGCATAGCTGTTTCGGACAATGTTGTGGCTGCGATAGTTTGCTCGTGGATAAGCGAATTATTAGCTGCTACAGCATTATCAGAACCATTGTTAATAAAGAATCTCAACACGGTTGCCACATTAGTTCCTAATGCTCTTACTTTGATTTGATCTATCCTTGCACCGTTTGCCCCTGACGTAAAGATAGTTACTACCGTTCCTGTACCATCTTTGGCTGTATTTGCGGTTGTCACGGTTCCCCAACTGACTTTGGGCGTTAATGGGAAAATTGGCGTTGTATTTGCTGGCATTATAAAGCACCTCCAAAGTTTTTATAGGCATATATTTTACTTGCTTGATGAACATAATCCGCCTGATGTTCAGTAAGGGCATCGGCATTCCCCTTCACCGTTTCCGTCGTTCGCCCTACTCCAGCTAGGTTACTTAAGTCAGTATCGAAGGCATACTGGGAGTGTGGATCTGCTGCTGCTACATGATCAGCATCTTTAGTATCAGCATATGTTTCAGCAATAACTATTGCTGCCACCGATGCGCCTGCCACATCTGCCCCAATATCTGACGGACTTAAAGTATCAGCCCCTCCTGTGGCATGAGAAGATTTGTGCGCCGAAGGAGTATACGTTGCTGGCATTGCGTGTCTGTGATCTTCTCTTGCGGCATTTGTACCCGTACCTACTGCTCCAGTCGTTCCTTCTGTTTCAGAGGTTGGTGTTGTACTTGATAAAGGTGTTACTGGCAGATTGGTGAGTAAGGAGCCATCACCTACTAATTTAGTTCCTGTTGTATTCGTCGAAGGCATAACAACTGTAATACTCGCGTCAGCTACATTGTCAGTCCATGAAGTCGTTACATTGTCAGCTATTTGTTGAAGGAAATAAAAAGTAGTTCCTCCAGCTTTAGTTCGATAAAGATTTCTAGCTGTAACTCCTTGAGGTCCGACAGGAATGTTAGTCAGATTAACCTGTTGAGTTGCTGGAGATACAGTCGCACTCGCCGTCCCGCCGCTTGTGTTTCCTTGATCAGTAACTCCGCCAGATGAATTAGCGTAACCGGTAATAAACGATACTGCATATTGATAGTTTCCATTCAAAACTCCCGTAATTGCATTAACCGCAACCGAAGGAGCAGTTGGTACAGTTAGAGCTTGAAAGAACACTATCTGACCAACGTCATTTTTACCGGTTAACGCATCTATGATTTGGTCTAAGTCTGACGGACGTCCTGTTGTTCCACCTGATACTGTATAAAGACCCATCTTTGCACCTCCTTACGCACTAAAAGTAATGCTCCATTGAATTGTGATATTTTCTGTAATAAGTGGAGTAAACGGAACGGGTAGCATCGTATGAAACCACGGATTTGCTGAAGTATCTCTAAACAGTACCTCAGTCACTAGAGTTGATACGATACCTGAGGGAATTTGGAATATAAAAGTAGTAGTTCCAGAAACAGGCGAATTTTGTTGATTGTAACTGAATGGGAACAATGTACCTGCTATTGGAGTAAATAAACCAGGGTCAGTTACACTAGGAGTTCCTGACCCTGATCCTAATTGTATCTGAGTTGGGGGAGAAACAGGTTGATAACCTAAATTATTCTTCCCGCCTATCCATTGAGCAAAAGCTGAATTTGCATAATTAAGTGCTAAATTATGAGAAGAGAATGCACGCTCTTTACCTGTAATGGAATCAGTAAGTGTCACAATAACATTATCCGTTATTTTAGTACCAGACCTTACTTTCATTTATACACCTCCTACCAATTAAATTCACCCCAAATAAAATCTCCCCAAGTCCAATACTTTGATTTTAATGTAACGTCTAAAGACTCAGTAACATGAACAGTATCAGACATAATTCCTTGCAGGGTAATTGTAACTCCTACTCCAGAAGCTTTTAAATTTTGAATCATTGATCTCAGTGTATCAAGTGTATAAATATAACCTTGCGGAGCTGAAGTAGGTAATGTAATAATTACTTTAAATGCTCCTGGGTCAGTGTCAAGTACGTCACTCGAATAACCCAAATCATAAAGAACCTTTTGAATTGCAATATTATTTAATCTAGGAAATAAAGAGAAGTCGATTATCCTAGTGGAGTATAATTCATCTGGTTCATTCTGTTGACTTGTTACTCCATAAAATACTCCGATATTCTCAAGCCACTGATCAGTTGCAGTTGAAGGAGTTATTTGAAATTGTGACTGAGCTGTATTTTTGTCTATGTCGTTTAACTGTTGTGAAACGGTCATTGATATTTGCCATAAAACTGAGGTAAAAGACTGAAGTAAAACTGGTGTATGATATGTCCCTTCCATCAGAGATAATGCAGACATCGTAGGATACTGAGTGACTGTACAATTAAATGTCGTGAGAGCGTTCAGAATCGCGGCTAAGCTGTCTAAAGTGTTACTTGCTAAGTCATATACTCCTATGCCGGATACGATCATCATGCCGCGTTTTATGACGATTGTGGACTCCTCAGTACACGTAATATAAAGACTGTTCTCTACCTGAGGATCTTGATTAATTGCGGGAGGTAGATTTTTAAGATAACGTTCAATCATATCTGTCCTCCTATCACAAAAGGGTTATTAGGGGACTCCCTGATAATTTAAGCAGTATGCCTGTACCTGGAATAACATCAGAAGCAGGCGTAGTTATAACGTAATTTAGAACTCCTGTAATACTTCCTACTACCAGACCAATTGATTTCACCAGTAGAGTATCACCTATGTTTAAAGATTGAATCAAGTTTGCTATTGCAGTACTAATTGCAGTACTCAACATTTCTAAAGTATATCCAGGAGAGGGAGTCACTGATAACGCTACTACTTGTGTTTGGTTTGTGGCTATATAAGCAGTTGAAGGTATTCCTGCGGCTTTGTATCCAATTACAAAAGACCCATCTGTATCTACATAACCATTTATTAACTTCTGACATTGCGTTAACAAATTGGATGAGGTATCGTAGGTTCCATTATCCACATAGATAGTATTAAATCCACTACCTTCAATTACGAGAGCTTTCATAACACGCTCTATAACGTACCCGTATTCATCGAGTAGTTTAGCTTGTTTTGCTCCGTATTGCAAGGAATTTATATCACCTCTATGGACCGATGCTAGAAAGTCAGTAAACCTCTCAGCTCTCTCACTTTCAGTTTCTAAGTCTGCTCCACTAATCACAGCTTTTGTATTTGTGACTAAAACATTAGTCAGTCCACTTATACTAGAGTTGAGTTGGGTTATTGTACCAAGTTGAGTATTTCCAATTTTACCTGGTTGAGTGCATACAATACCTAAGTTTGCTGAAGTAGCTCCAGAAGGCCATGTATAACTTCCTGTAGTTTTGTATTGTATTGTAGTTCCTTTCTTTGACACAATAATCCCGGAAGGAATAGCAACATTGGAAGTCGGAGCAACTGGAACTGAAAGTTGAGCGAGTGTATAAGCTGACTTTGGCTGTAGGAGCTGAAAATCAAACATTGAATATCCTGCCTCACGCTGCGAAGTAACTACATTTTCAGCTTGGCTACTGTAAAATCTTTTAAGTTCCACGGCAAATGCTGTAAATAGTCCTCTTATCACCGAACCTCTATTAAGATCGTCCGCGGTCGGAGTCAGAGCTGTATAAGTATTAATCATATTTGCAAGGGTCTGGTTCTCATTAGGTGGAGAATAAGTCATTAAGATGTACCTCCTGTTGGTATATTAGCAGAAATGGACATATTTTTGTTAGAGTTAATCACCTTTAACTCCCCAGATAACTCTACAGCATCAAGCTTAGATATAAAATTAGGCATTATTATGTCAGCTACTCTAGGGTCAGATAAAGCGGATTGTCTTGCGAATGATAAGGCTAACGTCTGATAATAAGGCTGATTACTTTCTCCGATCACTTCAAATACTCTATTACCGTAAGTATTATCTCCAGGGAGTTGACCCATCGGAGTTCTCCACCTCATTGTTACCGCTTGGACTACGTTCTCAATATCTGAGATCGTTTTAAGGTCTCCATTTACTCTTTCAAGAAAACCATCCTTGTCCAAATAAATATCTGTTCCATAAATGTTAGAGACAGCTAGATTAGCACTTACAATATTACCGATGGTTGCGGGAAGATAGATAGTATCACCAGTCTTCAAAACTTTAGTCGTAACCGTTTGCTGATTAACAAATACTGAAGCTATAGCGGAACGTGTGTAAGATTTCTGTAAAGGTGTCTGAAGCTCTAACGTGATAGTACCATCCAAGTTAATCGTTGACTTCTTAATAATGACAGATTCATAATATCCAGTTGTGAAGTCTCTTAAAAATAGTGTGTCCAGAGGAATAACTTTTAAGCTTTGAATGTTCCCTAAAGTGACTGAAGAACTACTTATAGTTGAAATAATTTGAAGTTTACCTTTTTCAGACGAATATTGATCTATAGGATCATCACTGATAAACGGGTAACGCAAAGTGTTAAGGGATATAATAGCTCTCGAAACATTTATCTTCAGTTGTGACTGGGATATTGTTTCAATCGTGTCTCCTTGAGCCACGACATAAGTTAGGTATTGACTCATGCCGACACCCCCAGTAATAAGTTTAAAAATGAGTCTCCGATATCAGAAAAAGGACTTAGTTGCATAATAGGATCCCAAGAAGAGAAAGTTAATAGAATGTCTCTTGAAGATGCACTAATTGTGAGTAATTTGGTTCCATTCGTAGTGCTTGCGACTCTATAAAAGGCTACATGACCTTCCCAAAAAGCCTGCCAAAGATTGTTCAATAATAGTTTATCAGATACAGTAGGAGCATCAATAGTCAATAAGTCACACGTAGTCATACCCGCAGATAGTATCTTGACTATAATATGGCAAGAGGTTGAATCATACAAATAAATACTTTCCAAAAGACTTGGAAGTAATCTAACTGACTCATAAATGAAAGGGTAGTTATAAAGCATTATATTACCTCCTATCTATAAGGTACTAATATAATCTGACCAGGATATATAGTATATGGAGAAGAAATATTGTTGAACTGAGCTATTAGGGGATACTGAGAACCGTCATGATAAAACATATCTGCTATTTTCCATAAAGTATTTCCTGATACCACTGTGTAAGGTATCGGATCTGGTTTAATTGTTTCTGCAACCGCTGCAACTGTTGAAGTACTTTTTGCTACAATTGACGATATTCCCAAAGCTACCTGTACTGGAATGTCAGGAGAGGGTGCTTTGGGATTACTCATGTCTTGAAGTAAAGTAATGGGAATCGAATACCGGATAATTAACGGTTCAGCTTTGTTACGAGACGTTTGAAAATCATCCATTGTTATTTTAAAACTATACCCATCAATATCGTCAATAAAAAGAAGTTCAACTTCCGGAGTGGTCACTATTCTCTTATAATATTCTTCGTAGATTCTCCACAATATCTGAGCGGTTTCTTGACCATTTAACCCTGTAAGTGCGCTCTTTCTCCATCCAGTACTGCCTTGAATAGTTAATGATCTTACTCCTATACCAAGTATATCTTTGTAAATTCCTCCCATTGTTTGAGTTGTAGTCTGACGAGCTGGAGAAGTTATCTGAATTTGATCAGGATTAATCGGCATTGTTAAGCTAATCCCTTCTCCGCCACCTGACAATCTGAATGAAACATGATCATTATCTGACATGAAAAACTGCCTCCTTACACGATAACACCTGGTCCGCTAGGAGTCGATACAGCATCACCAGATACTGCTACTCTCTTACCGTTAAGCGTTAATACACCTTCCTTAGCTTGAATAATAAGCCCTTGAGCTAGGTTAATCGTTAAAATACCATGCGTAGTTGTCGTTGCCGGTGACCAATTTTTACCTCTACCTTTTATAGCTGTCATATCTTTGGAAGCTTCATTAGGACCGTAAATGATGTAAGAACCATCAGGATAATGAGTCTCATGGTGACCACCTTTAGTTATCACGGTATATACACCCGATTCGTGGCTATTGACGGAAAGTCCTGATTCGTCTAAATGTAGCTGAGAATCGAGAGGAAAGTCAAATCCTATTACTCGCGGAGTTTGCCAATTACCATCTAAAAATCCAATAATAGCTATTATGTCCGATTCATGGGACAAACTCCCACTATCATCAGTACCTTCTGAAGTATCAACAGGAGCTACATTTTTTATTGACGCTAAATACCTAAAACCTGCTACTGTACTTGCAGAATTTAATAGTACTCTAACATTTCTCAATACGTCACCACTAAATAACTTAACATCTACTGAGGTTCCGTCTCTAACTCCAATTACTTTCCCACTATACAAATTACTAGAATTCCTTGTAGAAGTGTGCTTAGTCTTTTGTACTGAAGACTGACGTACTACAGTATTTAGTGGTAGATTAGAGTAAGGATTATGGAACATATAATAACACCTTCCTGTCTATTTAAGTGGACTTTTAACAACTGGAGGAACATACCCCTTACCTAGTAAGTAGTCTATAAATGATTTATCATCGGACGCATCTGGAGAAGTATTAGCAGGACTAGGGCTAATCCAACCATCATTAGTTGGAGAGCTTAATTTATCTGATTGATCAGTGTTAGGATCGGTATAATCTATTGAGTCAGATTGGTGAGAATCTCCGTAGTTTGAACTATTATTTACTACAGGTAAAGATAAAGAACGACTTAAAGCCGAAGGGTCTAAAGATCCCGAAGAAGGATCGGTTGCGTAACGTCCTCTAGTTACACCAACTGTAGTTTCGTAATAAAAAGTACTATCATTACCTTTTGAATCAAGCTGAGACACACTGAAAATATTGTCTACTGACTCAATATAGCTTTCCTCGAGGGAGTCTTGATTAAACAAGTATCTACCTATTGTGATAGATGGGTCACCTTTTAGTCTTAAAGTACCATTTAGCATATCAGGAGCCCACCCATATGCTTTGTACAGCCACATGTTCATTTTTACTGATAACTGCACTTGTAGAGAATCAACTCCGAAATTCAGTACGGGAATTGCAGGAGAAGATTTAGACATTATTTGCAGACCATATCTATAGATATAAGCCTTATTAAACTTTGGGTTAGAGGGGAAACTATCGTCACCTTCATTAGCCGTCTTTTCAGCATCAGTACCATTACCAAACATATCACCACCGGAAGTAATAGCTGCTTTATACTCTAAGTCACCTTGAGTAAATAGGGAGGGATAAGTAAAGAAGTAATCATAAGTTTCTGCATCAGACGAACCCATATCGTCTTCAATAATATCTTCGTTGATAATTGTAACTGAAGGCCACCATTCAGTACCTAGAGCTGATTCAGCAAAAATGTATTTTCCGTTTTTATCCTTGAAAGGAGTGTTTCTATGCATGATAATAGGGCCATCTTGAGCATCAAATACAAACCATTCACACCAAGGAAGGTTAGCATATTGGTCTATGACTGAAGCAATACTTCCTGACATCGACTGAAGAGTGATCCAGCTTAATGCATAATCGTCTAAAACTTGCACTAAAGGTCTAAGTAGAGGAATATTTGGAGTTTCTGCTTGCATTGCTTTTATCCATGGGGTAATTGTCGATTCGATGATTGAAGGAATTAATTTATTCAGAGGAGTTACTGCATCACTCATATTTGGAAGTATTCCTAAGTTAGTCTGCGCTTCAGTTCCTGTAATTTGAGGACCAGGATTAACATCAGAACTGGGAGTAAGTTGTCCTGGTATATTAGCAACATAATAGACTTCATATTTTTGTACTAATTTACCATAGTCGTTTCCATTTATAGTAATTGTTCTTCGTATTTTACCAGAACGGTCAATGACCTTAGTCCTACGCTTATTAGTCACGAATCCGCGCATTATGAACTTAGGGTCACCAGTACGAGACATCTTTATTTCAACGTAATCCATGTTAGATAAAATTCTATGCCACGACTTCTCCATGGTGAGAAGTAACGACCACTGACCCATAGGTTCAGCTAAACTTTTATGAGTGTTAACTTGAAGGATATAAGGAGTTAAGTCATAAACAGTGGCCCCATGCCACGCTATAACTGATAGTTTAGGAGCATACGTTTTTACAGTAAACATGGTCATAGGACCTCCTTAATTACTGAGTTTGTAAACCGTTATAAGTTGCTCGGACAGTTAGCGGAATCATGCCACTTCCACGATTATTTCCATTGGAATCTAATAACTGAATATTAATTGATTTCGGGACATTAAGCGATACTTGAGCACCTCCACCCGTTCCTCCTAAAGATTGATAGCTATTCCAGACACCATCTGCCCACTTTCTATCTCCAGGCTTCCAACTGTTGTTCATAAAGTCGTTCAAACTATCCTTCGTGACAGGTTTACCTTTCATGTAACCAGATATTTGCTTAGCCGCTGATAATGTTTGATTAGTAAACTCACCTGGAGTGTCTCCATACTTCCATTCTTTGTTATTCGGTCCAGGGCCATAATCACCGTATCCCATTGAGAATCCTGGATAGCTATTAGGGTTAGTTCCCCACTGAGTCTCATGCTGACCGATAGCTGCTAATAATATAGGGTCAACTCCTGTTGCATTACCTGCGGCTACTGCTGCATCCCAAAACTTAGAAGGAACATTAGTTGGAGCTACTCCACCACTTCTTCCTGTTATACGATTACCCCCACTTGAGCTTCCGCTACTTTTTGAGCTAAGTAATTGAACACCCCTACTTCCTGACATTGAAGCTGCATTACCTAATTGAGTGGGTACTGCAATCACAGGATTTGAGTTTGTAGATGAGGGAGTAGCACCTGAACCACCAAACCAACCTTGAATCTGATTTGCCCAAGGCCGTAATGACATTAAGATAGCGGCCGTCTGAGTTGCAGCTTTAGCTGAATCAAATGATCCAGAACTACTACCAGAATCAGATTCTTCATCGTATGAAGCAGTTAAGGAATTTGAAGGAGCTGACTGAGAGGTTTTACTTTTCTTATATTTATTGTACGCCCATATACCACCTGCGGTTAATATTGCTCCTCCTATAGTAGCTATTGCTAAAGGTATTCCTATACCAGTAGATGCTTCAGCTCCTGCAAGTGCTGCTCCCCCTGCAAGTACTCCTCCAGATGTAAGTCCCCCAGCGCCTGCGGCTGCAACTGCTCCGGCCCCTGCTGTAACTACTCCACGTGTTAATAGTCCCCTACCAACTCCTAAAGCTGCTTTTCCGATTTTACCTGCACTGTATACGCCCAATCCTGCAGCTCCAATGTTACCAACTGCGTTTCCAAAGACCGCATTATTTAATCCTTGGCCTGCATCAACAACATTGGAAGTAAGTCCCTGTTGCGCTTGAGCTGGATTTACAGTGTTTTGAAGAGTTTTGTCTAAGGGAGAAAGTTGAGATTTTAGACTTTCTTGATTCTTACTAAACAACGTGGAATTAAATGTACCATCTTTATTAAGGTACTGCTCTCTCAGTGCTTTCATCATTAAAGGCTTAATTCCTAACATCTGTCCTTCATACAGGTTCTTAGAATCTTCATCATTCCCAAACATCTTTTCAGCACCGGTCATGACGTTCTCGAAGTTCGTCTTGTTATTATCACCTAAACCGAAAGCACCTTGAGACTGAATGATCTTAGCCCGAGCATAAGAAGCTCCAGGAGCAATTAATCTAAACATTGCCGCTTGGCCCATAGCACCGAATCCAGGACTTTGTATTCCTTGATCAAACTGGGCCATAGTTTGTGGTAGTTGGTTAATAAGAGCTTGATTACCGCCCTTTGTTGCAGTGGCGTATAATCCACCTAACATATTTTGATCTGGAGCATTAACCATATTTTGTTGAGCAATCGCAGTTAAGCTCTGAAGTGCTTCGACAACTTGACCGTTCTTACCTTGCATATTTCCAGCATTAACGGTATTAGCAACTAATACCGCGTATTGTTGCCAATTCATTTGGGAAGTTGATCCGCCTGTAACACCTGATTTATACGAACCACTAAAGTAGTTTGCAGCTTGTCCGTAATCAAATCCATTTGATCTTCCAAACTGAGCTACACCTTTAATCTGATTGAAGAAATCTTTAGACTTACCTGCGGCTCCTTGTATTGTTTGAGCGCCACTTAATATTTCAGGATTTGTATATCCATATCCTTGACCTGATCTAAGCATACTCTGTGCCCAGTTCATATCTCCGCCACCACGAGTCATTGTTTTACCCATATTAGCGAATGCAGGTAGTTGCTGTACGTTAGCATTGTAACCATTATACATTCCTGATATACCCTTGAGTCCAATAGCTGCGACAGCACTTGCTCCAGCCATCTGTGCTATCTCTCTAAGCTGATCATTTCGATTCGGTGAACTTGCACCCCGGACCGCGCTTACATCGCCGTACGACTGCCGAATATCGTTTCTCACGCCAGACATTTGAGCTTGAACAGTGGGATTTCCCGCAAGTCGTGCCTGACGCTCAGTAAGTCTAGCCATGCGCTCTACTAAACCTAACTGGTCTCTAAGTTGACGAGTATATTGCTCACTTCCCCAACCTCTAGATGTCATAGTCCTAGAAGCTTGGTCAAGTTCCCGGAACCTTTCAGTTATTCTTTGAGCTGAAGAAGCTACGCCTTGAAAGTCTCTTTGAAGGCGGTCCACTGCTTGTCCCTGTCTAACGTCTAAACTAATTCCTATACGGTGATCGGGCAAGTTTATCCACCCCCAAACATTCTACCAAAAACGTCTTTAGGATTAACTATTTCAAAATCTGATTCTTGAGTTGGTTCTTGTTTAACTGCATACCGCATTGAGTATCTTGGGGCATTTGAATCATCTGGTAAAGTAATGTGCATTTCCTCACCCGATTCAATTCTTTTCTTCATATCCGCGTATAGTTTTGGATCAGTACGCATATTCCTTTCAAATGATCCTTTATCAAGATCGATAGAATCATCAGATGTCATGTCATTTAAGAATTCAGCATGCTCTTTTCTGAGAATTAACTCGTATTCAAGCTCGTACTCAGTTAAGTTTTCAAATTCGTTTAATGGCCCTCTAGGAATATTATACTGAAGTCGATAAGCATATTGAACGCTTCGACAGTCATCATACGCCCACTGGATCTTGTTCTCCTCGTACTGGCTTTCGAAAAGAGTCTAACCATTTTCTAACCTCTTGTCCAAGAGAAATAAGAGCTTCAAGGTCAAATAACTTGTCATAATCCCATCCGTTAGTACTCTTGTCCTTTATAAACTCTTTGGGAGCTGCACTAACTACAACATCTAAAAGGGCCATAACTTCTATTAAATCCCAATCATTAATCGAGAGATTCAACGATTCAGAGTACCGCTGCATTCTTTTTGAAACATCTAAGCGTTGTTTAAGACTCGGAATTTTGCAAGTTACTTTACCGAAAGCACTATCAAACTCTTTTTCTTGGGACTGTGTTAAATGATCCACTTAATATACCCTCTCTCCGTTTAAAATAAACGGACGGTGTTAACCGCCCGTTGTTTGATTAACCTAATAAATCTCCCGCTAAATCTAAAGCTACAAAACTATGATCGTATTTCATAGCTTGACCAGTATCCACTGAATAACCCATACTGCTTGGCATACATGATAGCGCCTTAATCAATAAGGAATCGGGCGTGTTAGTTCCTGCAATTGAGCTATATACTCCCACATCAAAGACGTTACCTTCTAAAATATCTCTAACTGAGGTGCTAGGGAGAATTCCCTGTGCAGCGAGGTTAGTAGAAATAAGTAAGATACCTGATAAGCTTACAGTAATTCGAGCAATTCCAGGAACATACTCTACTACTACATTATCTCCAATACCTGCTTGATCCTGCAAAGCGAAATCGGCGGCGATTCTTAAAGAACTAGCAATACCAATGACTTTATTTTTGATAACAATTAGAACTTGATTGGCAGACCTAACTTTTTTGTTTACTCCGTTCATTAGTCAATCGCCCCCTTACGCTGTTTTACTGTAAACTGTGAAGTTTGCTGATATTCCCGCGAAGTTCATTGGAGCTGGTATAGTCGCTTTGTACGTGGTAGTGATTGCATTACCTGTCAGTACTGAAACAACATCACTATAGGCAGGAGTGTCTTTGTCTCCAACAATTGCTCCTTCGTCACGCAATAACCGAAGAGTCGAATCAGCCGCGGACTGCATCATACCAGCACCTGATGGACTTCCATCTTTACCAATAAGCTCATCTTGTGCATCTCCGACCTTCATCATTACATAGTCTTCGTTACACACCATTGATAACTCAATATTGTCGAGATCATTGTCCACTTGCCAAGTAGTCAAGCTTCGAACTATTCCGAAATAGCTACCTTGCTCACTTGAGAAAAATTTAATTGCCATAACTCCGAGGTCACTCAAACTGTCATAGTCTGATTTTTGGAGGGTACTCTGTAGAGTTCCCTCTAGTCCTTTAGCTGTGACTGGCTTACGAGTTAAAGCTGAGGTTATTGTTAAACTAGATAACAATGCTGCAATTTGACCCGTAATGAGGTAGGGATCATATGCGGTAAGCAGTCCTGTTAGATAGTCTAAATCCTGTATACCTGGATAAATGATAGACACACGGCGAGAGTTAAGATTAGAGCTTCTAACTCCAACTTGAGTAACCGTTTCTCCTTTAACCCCTCCTACGATGCTAATACGGTTATGTCTGATAGTTGGATCTGACATATAAGCATTATGAGTTGCAGCCATCGCATGAACGGAAGCATCTGCGGTAACGGGCACAATGATCCTAGCTTGGGGAACATTCTGAAGAGCTGTGAACACATTAGCCCAATCAGTATTAGTCGTAATACCATCCGATCCCCCAGCTAAGTAAGCAGGTGCGGTCATTGCAGTTGGCAAAGCTCCAATTAGTGAAGGCCTAGTTGCGGTTACGATTGAAGTCGTATTGTACCAGTCTATCAAAGCTTGAAGATTTGCAGTAACGATTACTGGACTAGCTTTTGCAGGAGCATTTGCAACGGAGTCAAGGAAATTTAAAGTCGAAGCTGAGGGATTTGACCCTGTGACTGTTGCAGTCCATCCAGCCGTTGAATTGATCAAGTTTACTACTTGCTGAATCGTTTGGTAAGTAGAGAAAGGAGCAGTCCAAACAACTGATTCTGACCCTAAAGTACCTGCCGAACCACTTATTGTACCTGCTGCATTGTCTACGTTAAGTAAAGCTGAAGCACTTGCTCCGGTGTACTGAACGCTTAACACGGCTTGATACAAGTTATCTTTAGTATATGAGAACCCATCTTGGGTAACCGTTCCTTTAAGACCTTGAATGGTACCTGCGGCAACTTGGGTAGAAATTAAGTTAGTGAATACCCCGTAGTCAACAGACTTCAAGTTAACAACTGGAGCGGAACTGGAAAGAACGTCATAAGTTGCTTGAAGAGCAGGGTTTACTCTCATATAAGCAAGATATGGAGCACTTGCGTCAATGTACGAACGTCCAGCCGCTATTTGTAGATCACCACTCCGCAGCTTAGTAAAAGCGTCTTGTTGCCCGTTGAGCATTTGAAGGGTTTTTGGCTGTCCACCACCACCTGATATTCCGAGAAGTACAACCATTCGTTGAGAGCTTGAAGGGCTAGACATCCCTGACGAAGACCTAGTTGCAATTACTCCGGGTTGTATAATTGTGGATCCTTGAAACGAAAAAGGCACTCTACTTCACCTCCTGTTTAGAATATTTTTCAATGAGCTTATGCCAATTCTCGTCAGTATCAGCAAAGTGGAATTCTCTTTCCTGTGTATGATAGAATCCACCCATTAGCTCGACTCCATACTTCAATGCATTAGCTTGAGCAAAAGAGCTTAAAGGAACTAAAACTACATCAGCCTCTGGTGGCAGTACTTCTTTGTCGACATCCACGTTCTGTTCCTCCTTTCTAAGGTAATTGCGAAAATACTGAGAAAGTTCCTGAAGAATAAGCATTCGTAACAACGGTCGGAGTAGCTGTGAAAGTCTTATCATATTCAGCACTCATTATTATTCCTCGTGCGAATGTGAATACTGGTAGCCACTGAGGGGATGGTTCAAAATCCCCTAATCCTGTTGTTAAGTTTCCTAATCCCTCTTCGTTAAAATAACTGTAATGAGTCAACAATGCCCAAGAACATATTGCAGATAACCAAATAACTACATCAGCATTTGGGGAGTAGATAGTGGCTTTTAAAGTACCTTTAAACCTAGCTCCTTTAATATCTGTGAATGTCCCGTCACCATTATTAATTGTTTCATAAACTAACCCAATAGGAGTCTGTTCAGTTATTTGACCCTCATTTGCTATTGTGACGCCAATAAAGGGCATATGACCCGACTCCATAGGAAATCCTGGAGCCAAGTTTATTTTTGTCTTAACATTCCCAAAGTATGACTTTGCAGCGGCAAGTTCAGAATCACTTAAAGCGTCCAGTATATCCTCTAACAACGACGGATTTTGCTGAACGCTCTTGATACCGTTTGCTAAAGCATTTAGCATATAGGTTTCGGTCATCATCCCTGCCATATTTAAGACCTCTGAGAGATAGCTGTAACGGTTACTGCTCCACTAACATAAGTAGGTATTGTTGCTCTTATAGATTGATATAATCCTACATACTGTGTTATTCCGGGAGTAGTCACAGACGCTAGAGTTAACCAGTTCACTCCGTCAAGCGTAGCTTCCAAAAGAACAGTTGCGTCGAATGTACCAGTTACCGCAATTGCGTGTAAATTCCTACCTAGAACATGAATTTCAGGAGTAGTTGTTCCTAAAACTTTGGCTGCCGACACTGCATCAAACAATTTGAACTGAAGGGGATATGATGTCATAAAGAATAATGGTTGTGCGCTTCTTAATGATACATTTGGGAGATAGGGGAGGACATTACTCTCTCCCCTAATTACGTTACCTGGTTGAATTATCATTTTCTACCGCCGCCTTTTTCAAATCCAGTTTTACCTTTTTCTCGGCGTTTGATTCTCCGGTCTTGTCAGTAGTATCTTCACCAGTATATGCTGAAAGTTCAGCCGCTCCGACTTCCATTAAGAAGTTCCCAACTTCTTCGTCAACCTCAGCAAGTCCATCTTCGAAAGCTACCGTAACTGGTGTCGCATTAACAAAACAGGTTAGTTCCTTATGAGTTGATTCAATAAACAATAGAGCCTACTCCTCTCTAAATCTTAGTACCCAGATTTGCCGATGTTTACAACCATAAACTGTCGCTCAGGAGCTTTTACGGCAAGAGTGTGCAGATACAACAGACCGAAAGGAATAGTGGTATTTTGGATGGCCAGAGGCAATTTTAGCAGCGGAGCCATTTGAGCCATTACCATATTCATTGGATTCTTGTTCATAAAGCAAGCAACATCTGTTCCAGGCATAATGCTATTGTCATCTACGAACAGAGCATTTGCAGTTGCAGTACGAGCAACATCTCCGATCCATTGAGCGTCAGAACCTGTTGAGATAAGACCACGATACACACGATAACCCCAAGCACCCGTTACATTAGGAATAGTGACTGTAACAACTTGACCGGCCGCGGTAACTGTTCCTGCGGATACAGTAGTTCCGAGAGATTCACCCTGAGCATTAAAAGCAGATACGGTGTAGTAATTCGTTGCAGCATCGGCAGTCTTGAAGTTAGACACTTCAGTACCGGTTACTGAACGAGCAGCGGCAGTTGGTCCAGAAGGAGCTGCACAAGCACCACTATCCGCAGAAGTTAAAGGCGCTCTTCCACCATCAAACGGATCCAAGAAAACGTCTTGAGTGAAAGGCATAAATCCGATTTGAGTTCTGTATCCTTCGATAGGAGTACCAGCTGCAAATCCACCGTCACGAGCTGTCAAGTTCATATTACGCTCAGACTCGGTCTTCATGAGCTGAAGAGTGGCAAGCGTGTCAGGAGACAAGAAAGATCCAATGTCCCGAGTGGTCGTTACGAAAGCTTTAGCCATCTTAGCAGCAATTCCACTGATAACATCAAATGTCATTGGCTGACCATGCATGTCGATAACGTTTAAAGGAGCGTTCGCTTTCAGGTTACGATAAAGGCCATCATAGAAAATATCCGATCCGCCATTGTCTTTGATCGTGCTATTTCCCCAAACTAGAGCATGCTCAACGGATCCGAGCAATTGCATGGTACCATCATATTCTTCTTCGTCAACTGGGTTGGTGAACATTCCTCCGAGTGCTCCAGCTAAGTTAGAAATGACAGTTGTACCACGTTGTACCCCGAAGAACCGAACAGGCTCAGTGTTGCGGCTCCAAGAACCGAGTCCAACCGGCCCGATCGCGCCCTCAGCAAAAGCATTAGCTCCGCGAGACGTACCGTACTGATTACGACGATTCCATTGGTAAATCGGGTTGATGCTAGGCACACGCTCAATAAAACGTTGCTTAACGAGTTGTTCTTCACTGAAAAGTACAGAGGTCATAATGCTGTCCAAGTTTTGGAGCAATAAGTTTGTACCATCAGCCATCCCTGTAATACTACCGGTTGCAAGTGCTTTGACAAGAGGAGCGGAAAGTTGATTCACAAACTGATCTACCCCGACCCAGCCGGCTCCAAGAGCGTTTTTAGCTAATTGGTTAAAGGATTTTACTAAGAACTTTTCAGCCATTGTGTTTAATTCCTCCTAAAAATGTTATTTTGTTAGCTTTTAAGTATTATAGTTGAGCTTGTACTGACTCCGGAAGTGATTCGACATAAGCTTTTAAGTCAGCTTGATTTCTTACTTTTCCCAGACGAGCTAAGTCCATAGGCTCAATTTCACCTTTATTCAAGGCATCGGTTACAACATCTTGAATGTCTGATTTGCTCAAGGTTCTTGAACCACCAGTAGCGGCTGCGTCACGCTTTTCCATTACTACGAATCCAGTTGCGGGAGAAGTAACAGGTTGACTCTTAATTAACTCAATATCAGCGGCAAGAGCAACTTGACCTTTTAAGCTTGCTTCCAAACTCTTTGCAAGAACCATTACGGTTCCTTGAAGAGCTGCAATATTAGCGTTGGTCTGAACTGACATTGCTTGAACATTTTTAGCAAGGGCTCCTAGTACTTCTGAAGCTTCAAGTACTTCTTCGTACTCATCGTTAAAGTTCTTGAAAAGAGGTTCTTCTTCCTCAACAGGTGCATTCTTACTTACAGCACCCTTTGGAGTTACTTTCTTACCATGATTGGTGATAAGTGTACCTTGAGAACCTTTGTGCGGCTCATCAGGATCCTCATCCTCTTCAGTAACTGGCCCGCCGTTTGCTTTACCGTTCTTGTCGGTACCTTCCTTATTCTTCTTAACTTTTTCTTCTGGCTCTTCTTCTCCGCCGCCCATTTCATTTTCTTCATCTTTGGGTTTTTCTTCGCCTTCTTCTTCCTCACCAGTTCCCTTGCCCTTTGCGCTTTTGAACAAGTCTCTGAGGAAGTTAAGACCTTTTCCACTGAATGTAATCGCATCATGTGCGCCACCGGAAGTAGACTTTTTAAGTTCGTTCATGTGGTCTTCAAATTCTTTAGTCAATTTGTTACCGCTCCTTTTATTTAAGATAGCCCGCAAATTGCAGACGCTTGACCAACCTATAAGCTTCGTTTTCTTTTACTCCCTTACACTTAACAAGGTGGAAGTAGGCACTCTCTGATCCTTTTCTAAATCGTCCCTTTTCGTCGTAACAATTGTGGTCACATTTACCCCAAAGAACATCTTCGATTGGAAATCCAGTTAGGGCTTTACTCGCTTCTTCAGTAACATGACCATCATCCAAGTTTTGATTGAGAAGAGGAACTCCGTTACCTGTAGTTAGTGACTTAGCTAAAAACTCAGCGAACGTATCAGTGTTAGCGGGCTTAGGAGTAAGTGCTACATCGTCCACCCTCGTCTTAGTGAGTCGATTCGCCTCCGTCTCTAGTATCGCCCCCTCTACTGAAAACCCGTGATTCCTTTCGGGGTCGTCTTTTTCGGCTTGCAGTAGGTCCCAAGCTGCTCTTCCTGGCTCACTATCATATAGCTCAACCAAGTGATAAAAAGCAGGACCTCTTATGCCTTTCTTGAGAGTACTTCCATCAGAGACAATTTTAGCTTCTAATGGTTTACCCAGAACGTATTGCGGTCCTTTTAGATGATCGTAATTCAAATGACCTTTTGTCAAATAAGAACTAAATTCCATTCCAGGAACTACTAATTCTTCGCCATGTTTGTCTTTAGTTTCAGTACTCGCGACACCCCTAAGCAATCTCTTACGTTCGCCCTTTATTAGCTCTTCGTCACGTTCACAGATAACAAAAAAGCTAAAATCTGCCGGCATTCACGTAACCTCCCACAAAAAATAACGCATCTAGTGTGCGTTAGTTTTGTATTTAGTGTTTTAGTGTTTTTCTTAAAATAAGAGAAGAGTAAGGGTATCCGATGCCACGGTACATTTTAATGAGAGAGTGGTTGAGGTACTTGTGATTAGAGTAGTTGTCCCATCAGTGTCAACTGCTGCATTAACTGATCCAATATTAAGCGCCGCGGCTACGTCATTTTCAGCACCTGCGGCTATTCTAACTTTAGATGCACTACCAGTGGTACCTGAAGTAATAACATAGACGTTGTTCGTAAAGGTTACTGTCACCGCAGCGTAAATTCCGCCGAGTGCGCGAATGTCTGTTTGCATTGCGGCAGCTATTCCTGCTCCTGTGGTCAATCCCGCAAGGGTTAAGGTTACGCTTTGATATGTGGGAGTTGCTGAAACATCGCTATCAACGGCAATCTTGAAGGTCGTTGCAGAACCTGCACTAATATCAGTACTCGGACTTGCAGCTCCCGTTTCATAACCTGCTGCAACTGTGCCACCATGGAATGGTCTTCCGCCCTTTTGACTATTTACGAGTACATACCCTACTGGAGCCCTGCCTAATGCGTGTGTTACTGTATCAGCGGTGTTTGCCGTTGCATTTGTTGCATAAGTAACATATACACCATCAATATCACCTGGTACTGCTCCAGAAACACCTGTCCCTAAACTTCTTTGAGCCGCTAGTGCTTTCAGTAATGCACCAGCTTTAACTCCCGGAATAGCTACATTAATCGCCCTTACCTGTTTATCAGTGAGTTGAACCAACATTGACACCTCCGACCTTTTTAATAAGTATCTTTGAAATTATTTGACTACAAGTTTAGAATAGTTAAGTCTTTCTCCATTAACTGCGCTCATTTTAGCACCGATCCAGTGATAATACAAGGTATATTAATAGTCTTTCATAAATAATTGTTCCTCATAGACCACCCCCTTCATCATAAAGCACGTTCTACCAACTTAAGCAAATTCTCAGTAACCTTCGGGATACAAAAAGAATAAACTGCTTGAATGATAGGATTAGGTTCGATACTAGGATGCCACCAACTTAATGGGTCACTACCAACCTGTTTTCCATTAACTACTCTAGGAGTTGAAACTCTTCTAAAGGTCACATAGTTTGTATGGCCTGGATTCCCTGTTTTATACATTCCGTGATAGACACTGGATTGATGAGTGTATCCCTTGAAGCTAGTTTCAGAAGGAGCGTCCCAAGTGAGTGGAGCCTCCCACTTTATACCCCCAGTTCCGTGTGAAACGCTCCTAGTAAGCTGCTTAGCTTGTTTGTATACTTCATCAGGCATGCTCATTTTAATTGATATTGCGCTTGCCCCAGAACTTGGTGAAGTTGGAGTATAATGTCTGAAAGGGATAGTATTGTACTTCCCTGACCCATCTTTGGTTGTTCTAGCTTTAGGACCGCTAAGTAAGTCTGGTTTCATGTCCCAAGCTTCTTTTCCACCTTCAATCTCTAGTACTTCTTTAGCATACCCAACTGGAGATACAATAGCTTTAAATTGGGAAGGGAAATTCAATGAGTCACCAGTCGAGAGTGCTTTTGCATATTCATCATCAGTAAGACTTTTTGACATTCCAGGAAGTACGTTTCCTTGAACTGCGGAACGCCACACATCACGAACATAAATGGCAGCGTTCTCCAAACCTCTCTGAAGTAGTTCTCCATTTATTCTAACGTCATTCAGAGCATCACCTAACTGAGATAAATCAACATCTATTTCGTACATACTTACACCCCATTAAAAACCACATGTTTTTTTCTTAGCAAGACCTTTTGCCCCAAGTTAGTTCCGCGCTCTCTTCTAGGTTGCGGAGGCGCGAATACTATCCAATCTACGAGTGCGGAGTACTTAATACTGTATGGTGTACCAGGATCGGGTTCAGAACCTCCTACCACATCCCAGGTTATACTTCTTCCTTCAATCGTAAAATCTGTATCCTTGACATAATAAGCAACATCACCAGTCACAGGATCAACGGTGATACACTCAGAAACGTCAAGAATAGAATAGTTAGCTGTATCAGTATCCGAAGTATCAGATCGTGTTATAAGCTCTCCTTCATAAGGAATACCTTCTTTCCAAGTAAGTTGTATCCTGTCATAATCACTCAAAGTCTGAGGGATATTTGGAGAGAATACAAGATCACCTGGAGAAGCTATTCCTGATTGAAGCAGTTCTTTATGCTGAGATATGTTGGTTACCATACCAATTATCTTTCCCTTGTCTAACCATACCCACCCTAATCCATTACAAGCTTTACAATTTGGATTAGCTCTATTAGGATCGAGTACATATCCGGTTTGGGAGAGTGTGCAAGTACATTTCATCCCTTGACTGTATTTTACACTCTCTCCGTGTCTCTTAATAAATTCACTTTGTCTATTAACACTTACTTTTGAGTTGTTTAAAGGCATATTTTCTCACTCCCTTATATGGTCGTGTATTGAATACCACAAAAGCGAATTCTCATCTTTGGAACTTCTTTAGCTAACCACTCTTTGTAGCTTGTGAAGTGGCCACCATAAGTTCCATACGTTGCGCTTGCAGTATACCCCTCTGACTGACTAACACCATCACGACTGGTTGATTGACTTGCGTAACCTGCACGATAAGCAGAACCTGCACTATTCAGTAATTCGTACGAGGCTTTTTTTGCGATAGCTTCACGTACAATAGAACGATCGGCTTTCAAGTCTCTCAATCCTACGGTTGCTCGATAATGCCAGAAACTTGGAATAGACGCATAATTGTAAAGATACGCCATTACAAATATTCCACCATAAAAGTTCCACATTACTTGAGCTGAAGTGGTAGGAACTAATTCGCATATTCCAGAACGCTCATTCCACACTAGCCACGTTCTAGGTACTTGAACTGATTTACTCGTATTAAAATATCCTGTAAGTTCTAAGTCCAAAATATTAGGATAGGGAATCTTAAAGCTCAACCACTTGTTAAAGTTTCTTGGTTTGTAGTACGTCTCAGGAATAGCTACTTCATCGAAGAACAGACCATTCTTGAAACCATCAGTATCAACGATAGTTGGCTCAAGTTTGGTTACTATACGCTCCTCCACCCAATTTGTAGCTGCACGTATTTGTCTTATAAATGCGCTATCTTTAAGTCGGCCGTTATCAATATAAAGCATTTCTGACTTATCGACTGAAGGAAGTAGGTTAGGACTTACAGTAACCATAATATAATCTTCATTGTCACCGTCGAGTAATAACAATGAATAGGGAACGTCACCTACTACAGGTACGCCAGTTCCCGCTTTCCAAGACAGCTCTTTAGTAGTCTCAGTATACGTCAGAGTAAACGGGCCTTTATAGTGATTCTCACTGACCTCAGTAACAATTACTCCCGTTATCTTTTGGGGCTGGATTCGTGGTTCTAGGATTTCATAGTCGTAGAAAGTAACACCTTTTGTCCATTCTTCTTTAAGCTCTTTCACAGGAACTATGGAAATGGCAAACATCTTCGACTCCACGACATTATTCTGACTGTCAGTGACTACAATGGTATAATCTCCCTGCTTCGCACGATAAATTCCAAGTTCGTCCATTGCGTCTCTATTCAAGTCAAACGCCACGTTATACCTCGTTTCAGTTGTCAAGGTAAGATTCTTCACGACTATATTCCCACCACCGTCAGACCGGCAAAGTGCGGCACTGATAACGTCTGACGGTACCGGGGACGTTACTATAATAGTAGATCTAATTACCGATAAGTCTGAGTGATATCGGCTGTACTCTGAAAGGTCGGTAAATACTGAAGATATAGTCAACTTAATGACCTCCCTATTAATGTTCTAGATTATAGTGGATTGTTTCCAGTGTGTCCGTTTCAGCATCTTCCAATTGCTTCTTAGAATACTCGTTATCAGGATGGGCTAAAATTTTAGTAACAAGGTTGCTATGAGGATCAAAACCTTCATTATTAACCGACGATGGTCCTAACTTCTTAGCATAGTTTATAATTTCCATAATAGGCTTACTATTAAGGCTCTCTGCACTGACTTTGTTACCAGGATGAGTTAAAACTTTTTCAGCTAGCTTGCTTTTTAAAATAAAACCTACATGCTCCTCAGACGTGTTAGCATAATTGGACCACTCTCCTGCCCATTTACCAAGTTGAGATAAAGATGCAGTTTCAAGAGTTTGATTATCATATTTATACGGATGATCTTTCTTTATCTTGTCAATAAAACCTTGAGTAAGTTCATCCTTCATCTGTTCAAGTATAGTTGAGCTTCCTTTAGTAGTTTTTGGAGAGGAGATTACCGATTCTACTGTCTTTGTCTTCTGACTCGTAGTGACAGTAATTTTAGGTTGTTTAGTACCTTTAGACTTATTAGGCACATATTCAGCATATAAACTATCTGCGGCTTCTTTCATGCTGCTCATACCCATACTGTAATACTTATCATAAGCTTTACTACCATATTCCTTACCAGATAACAATTCTGCCAATTTACGCTTTGTATCAGTATGTGAGGACTTATTATTGTCGTAATCCTTCATAATTGATTTGTAAGCAGCTTGCTTTACTTTCCACTTCTCTTTGTCAGCTTTTTGTTCTGGAGTTAGTTTCGGAGCTTTCTTTTCAGGTAAGTTCTCCACTTCGTCCAAGTTTACTTCAGCATACTTTGTTTTCTGCTTTACGGTGAAATGATGTTTACCATCTTTCTTTTTGTATCCTACAATGGTGTATCGTGCTTCCATTGACATTAGAACTTCGTCCTCACCAGAATGAGAGCTTAAATGTTTAATACTAGCTGCGTATTTACTTCCACCTTCTAAAGTAAATATACAACTATTTCCACCACTTCCGTGACCTGAAAAACCATTTGCAGTACTCTTGCTACTTGACCAACTACTGGTTCCACGCATATCAATAATAAGATTTGATCCTGTTGACTTTATGAGCTTATCAAGTAATTCGTCGTTTACTGATATACCTCTATACAGAGGAGCAGTACCTGCCCATTTAGGCATTACTTTTAAAGCTTTTTCAATGTCAACACTTCTCTTATAATATTCTTGGTATGTGTAATTATTAGGATCCATTTTCTTAGTTTGAACTGATCTTATTCCAGAAGAACCAGAACCTGAGAATGAAGTAATAGCACTTGCATAATGGTCAGCCGCTTCATCTGAAACACCTAGACCCTTAAAATAGTCAATCTTTTCAGATTTACTTACTTCATAACCTTTATGACCTTCTTTTCCATAACGATGTGTAACGCCGACTCTGCCTCGTGTCTCTTGACTACCTCCAACCTCTCCAGGTCTTCCAGCGTGATTGAAGTCTCCTGAACCGGGGCCACCCTTTCTTAATACAAGCAACATGTCAGCACCCCTTTTACTTAATATTCTCCCTAGTCCTAGAAATATTGATTTACTAAATTTGGGTTTTATCGACTTAACTTCTTTCAGATAAATCATAGTATGAGTTGCCGCAGTTCCTGAGGAAGTTGTCCCTGCAACATCGTCTATCCTAGAAATTTTGAATCTTGACCCAGCGGACATTAAGACTTCTTCTTCCTCTTTAAATTCACTGATAGACCTAATGCTTGCTCCATGCATGCTTCCCTTTTCTAAAATAAGCATGACCGATCCATGATGACCATATGCTTTTGGACCTTTACTGCCAAAACTTAGTGCAACCTTTTCTGAGCTTGACCAACTACTTACTCCCAACATGTCGATAGAATCTCCGCTTTTATGTGAGTCTCTTAGCGACTGAAGATTACTTGGTTCAATTCGTATTCCTCGATAGATGGCTCCTGACTTCCATTTTGGAAGCTTCTTAATGAGTGCTTCCAAGTTCTTAGCATGATTAACAAGTCGATCTTCTTCCTCTTTATTGTCTCCCTTATAAGTTCCACTACCAACTTGTCTAATTTCAGTATAGTCAATACCAGTAAAGTCAGTTATTGCCTTTGCGTATGCTTTAGCATGCTGCTCATCAACTCCAGTTTCTTCCATTATATAAGCAGCTTTTTTAGATAGTCCATTGTATGTTGAAGGATGATGCTCACTGGTTCTTCGACTTGTTCCACCTTTTCCTTCACTACCACCCACTTGACCAGGTCTCCCTGAATGTCCAAAATCCCCTGATCCTACGCTACCCTTACTGAGTACTATTTGCATGCTGTCACTTCCTCCTAATAGCTAAAAGAATGCGCTTATGATCTTTCTCATCAGCTTGGATTTCTTTAAGCTTATCCGCCGATTCTTCGTCCCCTGCTTCTTCAAACTATTTGATTCTTTCACCATAGTCCTTAATAGCTTTTTCTTCTCCTTTAAGGTCATTGGTTAGAGAGATTCTTTTAGCTAATAATTCACTTAATCCGATCATGGAATATTCACCTGACTTCTTAAAGGAGGTAACTACGAAACGAGCTTTACCTGATATAAGTACCTCTTCCTGTTCATCAAATGCGCTAAAGTCTTTAATGCTTGCTCCTAACCTTGTACCATTTTTAAGAACAAATATAACCTTATTAGCATAATTTCCTTCACTAAACTTCTTAGCGACATCTAACCCGCTGCTCCAGCTACTAACACCTAACATACTGAAATCTTCTCCAGTATATAGACCATTTAAGTATTTTTTAAGAATTGCATTACTGAAAGATACTCCCCTGTAAAGTGTGCCTGTCTTACCCCACTTAGGAAGTATTTCGATAGATCTTTCCAAGTCACTACCCATCAATGCATACTTACGTTCTTCCTCTTTACTATTGAAGTTCTCTGAATTACCCATCTGAGCTGCGCGAATATCAGAGACGCTAGGTCCTGTAAAAAGAAGGATTGTCTCGACCAGCCGCTTAGCGTACTCAATCTCTACCCCTCTTCTATAAAAGACCCTATACTTTTCATCAAGCTCTCCAAGTTCTCTATGACCTGAGGTACTTGAATTCTTCTTAAGTTGATACGCTACCCACTTATCCACTGTCTCTTGCCATATACGATGCGGAGCAAGCTCACCATCCCACTTCTTGTCAACGTCACTGAATACGTGCATCCTATTGTTCTTATATTTCCCTTCCTCTATCATGCCATCCGAAACTGCAATTAAACGTGGTTTATCGCTCTTACTATCTACCATATACCAGTAACAATTCCAGTCCATTCCAATAGACCAAATTTGTGCCCATACTTCTGAACTATGAAGGGCGCCAACAACAAAGTCAGGACCGTTTTCATATGAATCATTTGGTTTATGAGCTTCAATAATTAGTTTTTTCACGTATAGACCTTTATCACTATTCTCTCTTTTCCATAAAGCTCTGTATCTACGCTCAGCGGCAATTACTCTTGTGCTATTCAGTCCCCCGACAACACATGGAACATGCGTATGTCCAGATTCTATAGCTGCAAGTAGTTTGTGGTGTCCATCGTGAAGGTCATAGTCATACCCAACAACTAAAGCTGGAGTAGGTTTACCTTCTTTAAAGTCTCGAACATATTGAGCAACCTTATCACGATTGATGCTCTTAGTAGTCTGATAAGGAGTATTAATTCTATTCGTTGGTATGTATATTGGGTTAGGTGCAGTGGTCTTATATGCAAACCTATTAGCATTGCCCATTAAAGTTTCACCTACTTATAATTATTAGCCGAATAAAAAAGACTAGCGCATAATGGCTAGCCTTAGTTTAGCACGGATTTACTTTTTTAGCACTACTTTAATGTCCTTGTCGGTCTGAGCGTTCTTCTTTACTTTTTGGGTGCCTCGACGTTGCTCTGTAAGCTTCGCAAAGAAGCTCTTGAACTCATTCCCGGCATTGTTTTTCCGCTCAATTGCTTGAGTGTAGAATGATTCAGGTAACTTTAGGGAATCTGCATAGGGCTTAAGCATTTTACGATATTCTTGGTCAGGGATAGCTTTGAGCTTATCAAGCGCACTATCTACCGCGGTAAGGTCAAGATCAACTTTTCCCTTTGCGTACTCACGATACATGGTATTATAAAGAGGTTCTTGCTCTCCATACTGAGCGTTAGGATGATAGTCCAAACTCATATGATGAGAACCTTTGTCCTTTGAATATCTGAAAGCTTGCTCTTTATCGACACCTAATACCTTTCCTTGTTCAGTCAATATGAAGTTTCCTGCATGAGAATCGAAGTTCCCAACTGTCCAATCCAGTACGTGTTCGCGCTGAATATCTTGAATCTGTTGAGGTGTAAGTGACTTCCAGTTAAGCTCTTTCAAATTACCCATTACACCTGGCACAAGAGGTTGAACTGATCCTAGTTTGCCTCCCTTGATTCTATCAGTATGAACTGGAATATGATCACCGTATTTGAAGATTCGAGACGCTATATTTGAAACCGCTGTCTGAACATGCGCCCTAAATTCTTCTCTTTGTCCGCCCTTTGACTCCGCAGGTTTAAATATATATTGGCGACCTTTATCGTCAGTAAAGATATCCTTCTTCCCTGCTCCCCCTAGATGAGAACCGCTGCCTTGATTCTTCATTTCTGATATCTTTGGAAGAGTCTCTTTTGCTATCTGACCATCTTTAGTCAAATAGATATGCTGCCCGTTCATGGTTACCCAACGCCCGCCTGGATACTTCTTGTCCATACTTTCTCCAAATGACTTTTGTAACGTATGTCTTACTGCCCACTGTGCGGCTTGCTCACTGGTCCAACGAACGGTCGGAGTGTTATCACCAAGCTCATTCTTTTTCAGTCCTTCAAAGACTTGAGTTACAAGTCCGTAAAAAGCTGCTCCTTCTTCTCCTTGATCTCCGTATTCACTTTTGACTATTTGCTTTGCTCTTGACCAGTGGTTCTCATTATTAAGATCCGCTAGACTTCTCTGGATTTGATCGACTTCACTCATTAACTTATCCCCCTCTTATTAATGTAATGCTATAATATTACTACATAATGAGAGGACTGTCAAATTACTGACAGTCCCTTTGGTTTGAAGTAATGCTTTTCAAGTACCCCTTTATAATTCGTGATCTCGACGGCGTCCAATTTACCTTCGCGCTCTAACTTTCTTAAATCCTGACGAGTAATGCCAGCAGCTCTTTTTAGAATAGCTGCGCGAACTGGTTTACCTGTTTCTCCTTCAAAGTGATCACAAATGGCATGAATATTAGCTAACCAGATAGGCTTCATTTGTTCATACCCCAGTTAGATCGTGTGCCGCATTTTGGACAAGTAGCTGAATACTTATCATTCTCTACTGAGAAAACTTCTCCGCACTTCTTACAAGTTACTTCTTGGTTCTCGCCCTTGCATAGTACCCTAGTTGGTCTTTGTTCTTCTTGCATTTACTTTTCCTCCATTAATTCATATTTTATAGACATTTCGCGGATCTCCATGAACTTTAGTTCTTTGTCGTATCCGTCGAATTCTTCCCAAAACTTTTTGGCCTGTTTCCAACTATCAAATCTTTTTGCTTTATTAAGCTTAATAGTACAGTCGGTATGATGTTTAATGGTAAGATGATTCTTTGCAATGTACTTAAACTCTTGACCACGTTGAACGATGATAACAAATTTACCTTCAACTTTTGCTTCAGTTTGCATGGTTTTAGTCCCCTTTTAGTTTTTAGTTAGTTTTTCATACTCCGCAACCGTCATATCCTCTTCAGTTACGTCCTCAGCTCTTAAGATAAGATAGTTTCCCTCATGGATTACGGTATATTCATTTGCCATAATACTGAATTTGAGTGCGCTAAACTTCTGACCAATTTTATCTTTATACCAGTTTCCATACAAGTGAGCCTTAGAAGCTCTAACGACAGTTAGCACCCGTACTCCTTTTCTTAGACTCATGTTAGTATACCCTTTCTTCTGACAGGTTTACGGCGTGTACATTCTCTAAGGTATAGAAACAAGGTTGCTGATCATGAGCTTTAACCCATTCGTCGAAGACTTCTTGGAATTTACGGGTAAGCTCTGCTTCTGCTTCGTGGGAGATACTATCCAAATACCCATCTGAAGATTCTCCGCATTCTTCTCCAGCGTCACATCTTAGCTGCTCAAGGATAGTTTCAGCATCAATAGTTGGCCTGAACCATTTAACTTGACCAACATAGATATCGCGTCTCTCACCACAATCAAATGCGTCCCGAAGTGCTTCCTTCTTAGTTTCACAGGTTCCATTACCCCAAACACCGTCTTCAGTTGCATTCCAAGACCACAGTCCTTCTCTAATCTCTGACATTAAAAAACACTCCTTTCATCATACATACTAGATATATAACAAAAGAAGCGTATTTTTTAAGTGACTGTTCCATATTCTCTCATATACTGTATGGGGTAACAATGACAGTGCGGGTGGGTGGAAGCGTTTGGTAACCATCCTCCTTCTTTGCCGATCTTCGAAGCAGTTAGTCCTACATTCATCCCGCCTGTTCTTGCGACATTATGAAGAATCTCACTAAGCTTGAATATCTTTGGTGTTCCATCTGGATTTAGGTATAGCTTCTTACACGATGCACACGCGATGGGCTGAACGTGATAATATACTTCAATCTCGTCAGCGTCTCCCCCACCTTCGTGTTGTATGCTTGCTAGTTTGCCCAAGTTAGTGGAATACCTGATTTCAGTTTGAGCTATTCTATCCCAATCCCTACTTATGTCTTCTTGCTTAAATCGTGACCTTAACTCTGAACTAAGCTCTTGCCATCCTTTGACGCTTCTATCTGACTCTAGGATACTCATTTCTTCTCTGCTTAGTCCTTCTTCATTGTATTTTGTGATCTTAAGGTCTCCAGAGAAATAGGACTGAATAATAAGGTTTAAGTTCTTCTTTTCATTGGCTAATATAATGTCCTCTGCTTTGTCGGCAAGCTTTCTTCCAAACCCTGTTACAAACCTTGCCGCGTTCTGCTTTGCTTGCATTAGTATTAGCTCATCTACGCGGTTCAGAGGTATCTTAGCGACTAGTTTAACCATGTCCGCATACGTATCTCCGTTGGCTAGTACAAACGATAGTCTACCAGCTACATACGACTGATTAATCCAGGTCTCCAAGTCCTGCTCAGGAGGTACTATGCCGTATTTATTCCACTGACGTTGCAGCGAACTTGGTACTTTATAGCCTAATCCTATCGCGGATCTGAAATGAGATTCGATTAATAATCTAAGTTCTGCAACTTGTGCTTCAGTCAATGTAGGAGGTACTCCAGACCGTTTACTGAGAATGTTCTTTTTAAACGTGCTTTTCCCTTTAAACCACTTCTCTATGTTCTGAACGAGTGTAGTCATTAGAGAACGTGTCGTTATATTGAGCTTCTTCTCTATCTGTCTGAGATACCTCTCTGGTATTTCTTCTCCTACATGGTTATGCTCTTTCTTCGATAGAAGCTCTACCACTTTACTAGTTAAGTGTTCATTCGATATATAGGAGGAGAGTGCTTTTGCAAGTTCTTCATCTGTGATGTTCTCACGAGTTACCCTTACTTGCATTGCGCTGCCTCCTTTTTTCTTAACATTGAATCATATATCTTTTGGAGCTTTACAGCTTTGTCCATGCTCCCGAATCTTGCTTCATCATATACCCAAATAGCTAAGTCGGTTAGTGACTTTGACAGTTTGCTTTGGCATTCCATAAGGCACCTCATTCATCGTCTAGTATCTCAAACAGTAGTATCTTAGCACCTTCATTCTTCTTCAGTGCGTTATCACTTGGTTTCTTTTCTGGAGTTGCAGCTTTCTTTTTGTCTTGAGCAGTAGGCTTAGAGTCTTTCCCCTCTTTGCCTACCGCCTTCGACGCACCATCTTTTCCTTGTCCCTTAGAAGACTTAGGATCACCGCCTCCCGCGTCTTGCTCGGCCGTAGCCTGTTCTTGAGCTAGTGACGCTGACATTGCTGACATATACACGGTGCTATCTGGAACGTCTCCGAACTCTAGATCTCCTTCTAATCCCATGGAGCGTCGAGATTCGTTAAACGTCATACCAGCTTTAAGTTGTTTACTAATCAATTCTATTCGTCGATCTTCGTCGGCAAGGTCTGTATCATATATCATAACTAAATCGTCATAACGAGGTTTAATGACTACTTTAGTTAACCAACTAGCATGTCCAAATATAATGCTCTCTAATCCCTCTTGCTTAGCGTCAGAAAGGATTTCATCTTCATTAGCTCCATTACCTATGCTCATCCCACCGCTGGATCCTTTGTCAATTGTAAAGTTAACTATTGACGGGTGCGCTCTGAATGCTGCGGTCTTTAACTGAATAATAATCCTCAAGAATTCAGCAAATTGAACGTCTTTTGGAAGCTCTCTGATCTTAATTAACTCAGCTTTGAAATTCTCATCCGCAGGGATAACTGGCACACGTTGATAGTCTCCAGAACCACTTTGGTCAAGTACTTGTCTTTGAAATGCTCCAAGTCCGATAGGGTCAACGTCACCATATAGAAATAGCATACTTTCAGGACTGTCTTGATTGAATAGTCCATCATTATATGCCCAAGCATTCAACCACGTTTGTGTAGCCATAATAGACTGCTCTAGTGCCGACCCTGCTCCATATGCCCATCGGTCAATCTCGACACTTGGGTTGGTAATGTTTACGCTCATTTCTTCAGCGGTCCAGCATGCTACAGGTAAAGCGTCAATCACTTGAACATATGCGGCGTTAGTAACATCCAATCCATAGGTCTTAAATATTCCTTCATACGATGCGCTTCTGGTGGTTTTGTTCTTCTTAGCAAAGTCCATCAGAACTTCGATAACAGGACGAATCGTAGTACCGTCCACAAGATGATAAGAGCAAGGTGCTCCAGTACGATCTTTAGTAATGACCATAGCCTTTCGATCATATGTAAGCTCTTGGTCTGTGCATACCGCGGCGAAGTCGATAAACCCATTTGGATGAATCATAGGATTGACGTTCTCTATGATCTTCTCAACCTCTTTACAACGGCGTATAACGTCCTCTGTGGGGCTATAGTTAGGGTCGGCGTGATTCTCGTTCACCACTCTATATCCGACCTGCTTACCAGGCACTACGACCTTCTTAGAGAGGTATTTAACTTGTGCTACTCTTGCCATAATGATGATCTTATCTATTAGCGATTTCTCGCGTGATAATCTTAGTAAGTCGAACTGAATAGAGCTATTTGGTTTGTGGTATCCTGTTCCCGCCATGTCTCGTGCTTGTGAATACTGAGAGAAGAACTTACCTCTAGCTGCTTGCTTTTGAGCTTCTTCTTCCATTTTCTTGGCGAGCGTTACCCGCTCCGGAACGATTAGCCCATTGTATTGTGCCCACTCAGCCATAACGCTACGCCTCCTAAATTAAATATGTCTTATAAATGATATCAGAACTATGTATAGTATAGCGGGTTTTCCCCAAGAGTCAACAAAAAGAGAACGCGGAGAGGGACCAACCAATCGCGTTCTCTTATTTGGTATGATGTGTTGTTGAAGGCATCATACTATTTGTGCCAGAGCAGGTCGCCTACTACCCCTCTGACTTGCATCATACGTTTTGCTTCCTAAAAATACACTATATGTTGAGGGATAAAGAGTGCATAGACCTTCACTGTCGGGAATTCTGCGGAAACTCCCACCCAATGTCTCTCAAAGTCTCTACACGAACTGAAAGATACATGCTAGTCCAACATTCAGTATACCACCTTCGTAGGTCTGATAGTCAGAGCTATGCAACATGATAACACACCACCTTATGATTCAATTAGTGTAAGCAATGCCACCTATACTTACGTACTCCCTCGAAGTGTCTTTATCACACTTCTACACTAATGCTTTTCAGCATCCCAAAATTAACTATTTTTAAGAGATAAGCGAACCTGGATTCAGTTCCCAATTAGATTGGGCACCTCCATAGAGTTCGCTTCTATTTCTCTTGAATGCTTCTTACCCTCCCAGAATAAGCATTCGACACACTGCCCTCACTTTCAGATTCTTACTTGCAGTGCTTCCCTAGTTACTTAATCCTGGCTGTTAGTTCATCAGCGTACTCATTTACTCGCGGGCAATATTATCCGCCGCCACCAAGATGTTAGTCCAAACTCGTTCTGCGCTCACTGAGCTTCGGTTGTTTCTTACGGTGTACATTCTTACCGTCTTTACAATCGGGACACAAGCATGCTACCGCTCTGTGGCTGTGAGTGACTAATGAAGAGCCAAGGAAACGTAGTCCTTGGAGCGTTCGTTTACATTGATCGCACTGAAAGGGAAATAAAGTATCACACTCTTGCCAAACAATGTTTTGCTTTATTGGTGAACCTTTAAACCCATCAAACGCTCTAGCCATCAGTTTTTACTTGGATCAAGCTTAGCGTTATCAAGCTCAATAAGAATAGCTCTTACCTGAGGATTAGTTTCTGCGGTTTTAATAAGGAGTGCATTCTGGTCAGCCATAAACTCAGCTTTAGCTTTTCGAACGTCTTCCTCAGTAACTACACCTGCCGACAATAAGAGGGTTAGAATAAACTCCGATCCATCCCTCGATAGCATTTCTTCAGTGTAGTACATTTTGTTAGGATCTAACTGCTTAAGCTCTATGACTGCCGCGGCTGGTTTGTTTCTGAACTGACTTAAATCAGGAATTTTGCTCATTTGAGTTCCTCTTCTCTAACTAAACGTCATAAAATCTTCTGAGAGCTTACGTGCGGCGCTGTGCGGCATTTTGATGTTCTTTATGTGCAAATACTTCCCGCGCATGCGCTGACTCGTTACGGGCTAAATCTACATGATCCTATTTCTACTTTTGTACTGCATATATAGAAATTCAATGATAGCGTAACCAAATCCACCTAATATCACTAAAATTAAGAGTGGGATAGCTACTTGGATTCCCATACTGAAAGTTAAACAGACAAATGATACGACTAGCCAAAATAAGAATTTAAGTGCTTTCATAGTGTTGCGCCTTCCTTCTTTAGTTTTACATATTATAACATAAGGAAAGCGCACCATACTATCCTTAGTTTTTAACGATTACGCTTCCGTGATGCTTTGGCAACTTTGTTCGCGCGGTTACGTTTTGCACGATACCTAAATAGTTTGAAATCCTCTTCATTTAGAGGAAAGTCTCTGCGCTCTTGACTTGGCATCATAGCTGCTAGAATCTCATCTGGTAAACCACTTCCGTACGACAAATTGATCACTCTCTTTCTAATCTTTTTAAGAACTTATCACGAACTAAGATCATTCCCATAGCCATTTGGGGATTAACTTTTCTCGCATATTGAAGCTCTTCATTTATGTCCGCAAGAAAAGCCTTTATTCGTTGATCATCAGACAGTCGTGATGGTTCTTCGTTTCCGCATACGGAACAGACATGTACCATGATAATCGAATCAGGCATATTATCCCCTCCTTGACTGAATGACTTTATCTGTAACCCGTTGAGCTGCAATCTTGAATGCAAAGAATAGGATAAGATATCCCAGTGTTGCCATAATACTTACCTCCCCGCATTAGAATTTTTACGACCATTGGGAGATTTAACTATGTACACGCAACCGCACTCTAAGCATGTTACGCTTACTAGGTCATGGTCTTGACTAAGGTTTTCCTTTTCTGTTCGTAAATATCTTGCCGCAGATGTTTCAGCATAACAAGTAGGACAGCTTGAAGTAATTTGAGAGGATTCGATACTGATAATTGGTAAGTCGCCATGATAGGAAAGGATACGCACTGAGTAACTAAATATCTGAAGTCTCTCGACATTGTACTTCTTGATGATATGAGCTATCCAGTGCATTAAATCGTTTCTGCTACACTTTCCATGAGCGTAATAGCTGATTAGGTTATGGATGTGAGTACGATCTTCGAGGGTAGGGAATTGAAGAACTGGCATGTTATCACACCTCCTAACCTTATTTAGTTACTCGATTATACCGATGCTCTTGAACTTACCTTCATTGTCAAAACTATAGTAAGTCGCGTAACCCACTAAACCGACAGTTTTTGGCTCCTTGTTAACAATGTTAATGAAGATGACTGGTTCTTTAACATCATTGAGGTCTTCACCGAAAGGCACTTCGAATTCACTGAACATGGTTTTAACTCTCACATAGTCTGTATCCGCTGCGAACTCAGGAGCAACATAAGCTGGAGCGTCTTCTTTCTCCTCAGCGTCAGTGGTATTGAATAGCCCGCACTCGCTTTTCTTATCGCATGTATCGCAACCTTTGGCCTCTTGCATGAGCTTAAACGCTCTACCGGCAACATCATACAGAACGCAGTGGATAACATTGTCGCCGCCTTCAGCTAACCCATATCCAACATCTTCAATCTTGACTTCGCACGTTGCAACATCATAACCGCAAGTGTCACAAAGGTTGGTCCTGTAAGCGTCAACTTCATAATCCTGCAGGAGAACTTCGCTGAGCTTCAATTCTTCGCCACGCTCAAGCTTTAAGACTTTCCACATTATGCCTATTGGATGATTGAGCACCTCAGCGGTTAGGTCATGCATAACGCAACCAATCACGTTCTCACTTGGGCCATAAGTTACATCTTCAGGCTTCACGATGCAGTTTAACCCCTTAACCATTGTACAGGAATCACAAAGGTGGATGGGTTTCTCACCAGCGGTATCTTTCTCAGTTTTCTCGTTCATTTAGTGGTCAACTCGCTTTCTTTCTTAGATGCTTAATATATAACAAGATCATCGAATTTTTTAAGTGACTAAAAGTTTGTTTTAATGAAGTCGATTAAGGACTGAATATCTTCATTAAGACGCTTGTTTCGTGACGCTATCACCATCGCATACCCGTCTTCTGACTCATCTTTGCTACAATTGATGGTATAGTTATATCCTTCAATCTGGTGTCCAATGGTATCAAGCAACTTAAACAGAGGAGCATTAAGTGTATGATCTGTCAGTAAGGGAACATCTTTAACCAGTTCGACTTTGCTTCTGTCTTCAGCAATAGCCCTACCTAACTTCTTGTTAAGCTCTTGCTGGATTAAAGGGCTTGGGCAAGATAGTAAATTAACTACGTGGCGACAACCCTCATTCATAATTTTACCTATGATAGCATCTTTCATATCATGAGTATAGAATGCAGGATCAGTAAACACTTTGTCCATTGCAGGACACTTAGCGCACCTTCTCAATTTCTCATCTTGCGCGGTTATTTCAGAATAAGTTTTAAGACCAAACTTCCAAGCATTTTTCTCTTTCATTAGTTTAATAGCCTCCTTTAGTTTTTAAAGTTATTCACCCTCTTTAGGCAGGTTCCCAGCAACTCATTTCTTCTTCCATTGTTGAAATAAGATCGTCGATAGTTTCAATAGGTTCGTCGTTGCCTGTAAAGGCTTCGAACTCTTGACGCAATACACCAACTTGGTTGTACATTTCAAGTAGATCAAGTAAGCGCATGAGCTTCGTATTGTCTACCTTAGGAGGCAATAGATCTTCTTTTGCAAGAGTGCTTGGACATATCTCCATCCCGTATCCTTTGTAGCAACCAGTCTTCCGTAGCTTGTCGATGATGATTACTTTATGCTCTTCAGTGTGGTCCTCTTTCAGTGCTATGCACTTTGCACAACCTACTTTGATTTCATTCTCCATTAACCATCACTCGCTTTCTTTCTTAACTCCATGTGGTCTAGTATTCCCACATATGCAACCGCGGCTGTGAATGCAATTAAAAATGATACAATGACTATCGTTAACATAAAAAACTCCCTTCATTTGCTATCTGAATAGATATATAACAAATGAGGAGAATTTTTTAAGTGCTATTTGATATAGCCTAACTCATCCACTAACCCGCGCTTATCCAATTCATCATAAATTGCTCTACTCTCTATGCCTGTGTACTCGTTAGACATCCCACAACTTTGATCCATCTGTAACGCATCATGACCAGTTTTAAGGAACTCATTAGTGGCGGTTGGTATCATCTTCAGTATGTTCTCGTGTCGTTGCTTTCTACGCTTCTTAAATCCAAATAGATCCACTATCCTCTATAACTCCCTTCATTATCAAATATAGGTAGAAAAGAAGTCTCTCTTACAAATTCGGGATACTCTCTCATGGTAAACCTGCATCCTGGATCGTAGAACCAACCATTATTCCACACTGTCCAATGAGTGTTCTTATCGTCTGTGAAATGCAGCTTCACTATGCATAGATCAGGCTTCTTAACTCCTGTACTCAGTCTAATAAGCTTATCCCCACATTTGATACCTAAAGAGGTCAAAGCTTTCACAACATCCCTTGTTCTAGTTCCGCCCTTTGTACTGAATACTTTTATTGACTCTTCAAGAGTAATATCCGCAAGCATCGCCACGCATGTTTGGCCACATAAACTCGAATCTCTCGGCTGCTGAAGTAGGTTCATATCATTTTACTCCCTTAAACCAACGTACTTGCATTAGTGGAATATGTATAGTCTCACCATTCTCTAATTTGAGCCAAAGTAGTGCAAATCCTGCTCTTGCTTCAACAACTTTAAATTCCTCTACATAACCGTCCATCCATTTTACTTTAACAGGCATCATTCTTAATAGCTCCCTTCCTGGTACATTCTACTTGAATATATAACAAAAAGAGAGCTATTTTTAAGTCGATTATACGTAAAATTCATTTGGTATGATCTTAGGTTTTGCAAGTGATATAGCATTCTCAAGCGCATCCAAAATATCATCATGAGAAGCCTTCGGTCCATACACCACCATTTGGTTGTAGCACTTCTTAAACTTGCTGTGAATACGTCTGCCTGGCATTCTCGTGTTATCTACAAATCCATCCTCATGGTCAAGTGCTTCTCTCATATAGACCTGCCCGTTCTCAAAATAAGGCTGCATAGTCATTAAGCGGGTATACTTGTCACTGATATGATTGAGGCCCTTAACCGGTATCACAGCGTCTTTAATGACCTGTTGCTTCAGTGCCTGTTGGTATGCATTCGTCTCTATTCCAACTCTTGACGGTAGCCACTCTTGATACTTCTTCACGATCATTTGAACCTGTACTATAAAGTCTATGTGACCATCCCAAGGATCTAATAACACTATCTTACTAGTGGGAGTTATTCCAATCGTGAAGTCTACAAAGTCGTCCGCACTCTCTTTCTCACTGATAGCAGGGTCAATACCTTGATAGAGCGTAAGAGGTTCACCATTGAATATCCAATGTTCTTTTTCTTCATCGAATTTGATTTGTGAGCTTGTGTACCACTTGAGCCACTTTGCAGGGAATGCTCCACCTGTGAGTGATTGTGGTCTTTGCTGATAGAGACTAGTCCACTCATAACTTCCAATGCTTGCTCTAATTCCATAATACCTTGTAAGAGGGAACTGTTCTGGCCAAAGTGGCTCTCCAATACTTCGTTCAAGTACGTCTCCTTCTTCTGCGAGTGCTGGGAGGTTGATAATGTCCCATTGTTCTGCAAATTCATCACCATCCTGCATAGCTTTTATCAGTCTTCCTGCCAGATCATCTTCATGCCATCTAGTCATAATTAAGATGATAGCTCCATCACTCTCTAAACGTGTATAAGCGGCTGAACAATACCACTCCCAGATACTATTCCTCATTACTTCACTGTTCGCCTCTTGACGGTCTTTATGTGGATCGTCGATGATTAAAATGTTAGCGCCTTTCCCTGTGAATGAACCTCTTACCCCTGCACAACCATATCCTCCACTGACAGATACTCCATCCTTTGTGCTTTGTAATGCCCAATCATCTACAGCTTGGCTATCTTGTGCTAACTGTACTCCAAATAGTTCTGGTCCATATTCACTAACTAATCCTCTTGTTTGTCTTGAGAACTTGTTTACTAAGCTTGCCGAATAAGATGCTGCAAGTATTCTGTGGTCAGAATGCTTACCAAGGTACCAAGCTGGGAAATGAATAGTTGCTGTCTGTGACTTATAATGTCGAGGGGCGGTAAATATCATTAGTCGTTTAATCTTCCCCTGCTCTACTTCCATCAGCTTTTTATCTATCAGCAATTGATGCTTAGCCTGCCACGCTTTAGCTCCTTTAGGACTGACATAGTACTTATATCCAGTAAGGTTAGCTCTTGCCGCGCCTACTTGCCATTCATGATTTGTAAATTGGGGTATCTGCTGCGCTGCTTGTGCCATATTACCATTCACCTTTCTTTGATCTTACAATATAAAATAGCTCTAAACGTGTCTTCGGTGTATGTTTTACCCCGGTCAGAACACGGATTTTGCTCAATTTTGAGCATTTAGAGCTATTTTATAGCATAAGGTCAGGAGGTTAAGGTGCATTTAGGAGTACCTATTGCACCTTTTCTTACCTGAAAGAGCATTTATCATATCTTTTTAAGTGCTTGTGTCTACACCGGGTCAGAAGTGACACCGACTTCTTTTTCGTCTTCAACTATGACAGCTTCTTCGACTAAATCAGGTGCTGGGAGTTGACTGAATATCTGTGAAATAAGATCAGGATTAGAGGAAATAATCTTTTCAGTCACGCTATAATTATGCTCTACGGTGTGCGTAACCGTTCCGGTATGATTAATACTAAGCTTATCATTCAGCATGCCCATATGCCTTGCTAGAAGCTCTAAACTGCCTTTCTTATCGTAGAATTTGATGCTTATTCCAGCGTTCGTTTGAGTTATCGACTGAATACAAGCAGCCTGGGCTTCGGTAAGCATGGAAGAATCCTTCAATCTGAATACATCTCTACCGAACTCGTCCACGCTCCACTCCATGAAGTCTGTTGGATTATAAAAAGCAAGTCTCGCTATCTCTAAAAGCACACGCTCACGACTGACATCAGCACTGATTTTACAATTATGCTCAGCAATTTCCCTTACTGCCCTCTTTATATTAAGGTTTGTTAAGAGTTGGGAAGCTTGTACTCTAGCAGTGGGACGGCTATACCCTGACCTTATTGCAGCTTGTTCACCATGAAAGTCAATGGCGTACTCTCTAACAAATTTCAATTGTTGTTCTGTCAAGTTCTCTGTAATCTCTTCTGATAGTAATTGTGATCTTTCTTGATAATTTGTTATTGATTTCCAAGTCATGGCACTTTCAGCTCTTTTCTTTCATATATCCCCGCCGGCGAAAATTTTTCTAGCTGCGGGTAGTAACTAGTGGTAATTGATCTACCATTGTTCCATAGTCCATTTGATTTTACACAACATGTTAAGAAAATACTACGATACAAGTTACAAAACCTATTGCAAAATACAATGCAGAATATAGCGCAACTTGAAGCTCTGTAATTTCTACTCTTTTTCGTTGTCTAGGAGGTTTAAGGTTAATGGTAATATCTCTCCTTTCAAAGGAACATCGACGATATACCCACAATCTTTGCTATAGAATAGCATATTATCATCAGGAGTTCTACCGTACCACGGAAAATTAATGCACACATTAGGACGATCTTTATGAATACTGCATTTGTTGTCTGCTGTGAGCTGTAAGCATCTAAAGAAATGTAAATGTTCGCTGGAGGTTGCTCTTTCTTTATATGCTTCAAACCATGTGGCTAAGTAAGGATTAATGGCAATAGCTTCTTCAGTGGTGATCTGCTCCCAGTTTAGGTAAACGAATAAAGGATCACTCGAAGTATCCTTCTCTGTACCACAGAGATAATTTTTAACTGTTTGCATTTCTCTGATATCGTCCATGGACCGGTTGAGTGTTATTGCTTTGCAGCATAGTCCGCACATATTACATGAGCCTGTTAGTTCGTGCATAATGGTAATCCTACCCTTCTCTTTCAACGAGTTTAGTTAGTTCTTCAGAGATTGAGAATTGACAAGTACAGCGCATTGCGCCATCGTCAAACTCTTCCTGAGTAAATAGTTTTTCGAATAGGTTACGATCTGTTCTGTCGAATCCATCATAATCCATAATCTTTACATTACGAGTCTTCTCCCACTCTTTGAGAGTTTTAAGTTCTGCGCTCACTAATAAGCACTACCTTTCCTTCTAGTTCAGGAGTTAGATGATATGTTTCAGTAGGTTTGCAAACACTGAATAATACAGGTATACCATCAACTATTCTGTCAACGGTTGCATATAGTCCGTGCCATTCTGAGTGATCTAATATTTCTACTTGATCTCCTACTTGAAACATAATGGAAATCATTCCTCCTTTAGTTGATCACTCATTTTAGACAGTGTTTTAGCTAAGATTTGGAATTCTTCCTTTGATAATCTAATACTATGATTCTTGTCATGTTCCCATAACGAAAATAGTATAGGATCAGATGAATAAGGAATTTCAGCAAAGAAGAATCCATAATTATCTTTGTCTATTATGACCTTCTCTATCTCGCCGTCCTCTTCTTTGGCGTTGTAGATAGAGCTTATTTGATCGGCCATTATTGACTTATTAACTCCAGCAACAAACTGAATAGAGTTAAGGTAATCGAGTACTTTCTTTTGCTTATCTATAGATTTATAAGTGATTCTAATCTTAAGGTCTTCTTTAGCTTTTTCTTTAAGTTTCTCAAATGAATTACACATAAAAGTACCTGGGAATCTCATACCGTTTTGATAAGGTTTGATAATTAAAGGACGCTCATGCTTACACATTCCATTTAAGTTGAATACGCATTGTCCCAACCCTTCAGAACAAGTAATATAGTGCAAAACTAAATCTCCATTAAGCTCCTTATGTGGTAATAAACTTGAAATAAGTTCAATCATTATTTATCCTCCTTGATTATAATTTTCTACATATACTACGTTCTTGATGCCAGCTAATTTTATTGCTTCAGCGCATGCTTTGCACGGTTGAGTAGTAATGTATAAAGTTGCATCTTGCAAGCCAATAGACCGTCTTTCTGCCTGTCTGATAGCATTTATCTCGGCGTGTACTGCTACGCATAAATCTAATCGTTCCCCACTAGGTATACCTAACTCTGACCTTATACATTTCTGAGTATCAGAACAATTTAGTTGCTGTGCTGCACTTCCATTGTAGCCTGTAGAAACGATCTCATTATTTATTACCATTACTGCTCCGACCTTGCGTCTCAAACAAGTTGTTCTATCTGAGACGCAAGCAGCTATGTTTAGGAAATATTCTTGCCAACTACTTCTTCGCTTCACGTATACACCATTCAGTAGTTAACAATTCGATTTGAGTTGGCATCCAGGGAACTCTTCCAAATCGAGACTGAACATAGTAGTAAGGAGCTGTGTTGATAGAGTCAACATCAGGAAGCTGAATGCCAATCATTACGTCTTCTTTCCAGAATGGTAATCCACAGAGTAAACCAGTAAGCATTGCTTCAGTTGCAAGTCCAAACGTCATTCCGTCAGTTTTTCGATATGCAGCTTCGAATACTGCTTTAGGTGACCAGCTCATGTATCCGCCCTCGTACTTAACTAGATAACCAGGGTGGAATGTCGCCACAATGGTACCATCAGATTTAGCTTCATGCTCCACTACTGCGTTTGAGACATCAATAGGTCTGTCGAATTGCTTACCTGCTTCTTCTGCTGTCATAGGCTTTGCGTGAATGATCTTTGATCCAATGTACTTTTCCATTACTTCCTCCTTAGGCCATATTTGTTTCACTGACTTTAATTGATCATGGATACTACAAACTGCATTACATGATATAAAGTCTATCCATAGTTTGCAGCGCGGACAATTGACATTACCATTTTCTCTAGGGGTATAATGCGGACACTGAGACAATTGCATTCCTCCCTTAAGTACTCTTGATCTTTAGATATATAACAAATAAATCTGATTTTTTAAGTTCTAAAATAAAAAAGAGAGCATTTAAGCTCTCTTTTCGTTCCTTACCCTCTTCTGATATTCTTTTCTTTTTCTTCTGGACTTTCTCTTATTCTTAAAGTTATTTTTAAATGGATTGTTTAGAAAGAATGCACTCATCAGGTTACGATATCTGATCATTCTCTTTCCTTGGATCTTAAGACGGTTGTTATCTAACTCCCTATCATCCTCATATACTGTATTCATCATAGCCCCGCCTTTTCAATTGTCGTTACGTTACTGACTGAGAAATCAAATGGCTCGTATGCGCTGCTTAGTCCATTCTGATAAGATAAGTCATTCGGGTCAGTCTCTTTAAGACTATCATTAAATACATAGAACTGTATGGTTTTGATGAATTCAAGCGTCTCTTGTGGGAAGATATGTCTAGTGGTTAAGAAGTATTTTTTCTCGTATATTGCGAAGTTTAGTATATGGAGAGCAACTTCAGTTTGGTAATTATCCCTAAGCCACCATGCTATCCAGACCCTGTTAATGTATTCGTAGTTTCTAACTTTGCATGAATGATCGAGCGCATAATCAATGAATCTATCTAAGGATTTTTCTAGCATCATGCAGAAGTTGTCAATGGTTGAAGAATCAATAAGGATCTCCATCTAATCATCTTCTCTTTCAGCACAAGTACATGAAGCTCCTACCATATGACACTCTTTGCAGTACTCCTCAAGCTCTGGGTAATAGTAGATAGGCTTAAGCTTCTCGACGTTCGCTAATCCCTCTTCTTTAGAGGTATAGATAACCTTATCAATACAGAAACGACCACTACCATCCTCATAGTTCGTTGCAGTTATTACGTACCTTTTACCTTTTGTTGCATCGACAATTATTTCACAGAACTCATCATCAGGAATGGAGTTGAACGATTCCAATAGTACTTCAAGATCAGGGTCAGTCAATTTGGAAAGAACCTCTTTAAGAGCAGCTTTAGCGTTAATCATTTTTCATTACCTCTTTTCTTTATTTACTTACGACTGTAATAACATGAGTTTGGAATAAGATGAATACTGAAACTAGAAGGGCTAGGTTACTGGCTATGAATTTAATTTTGGCGTTTGTCATACTTGTCACTCACTCTCAAGTTTAGTTGGAACTCTCGCTCACACTATAATATTAACATATAATATGAACACCGTCAAGCAAGTGGAAATGTAAGAAGCAGGAAGCGTTTGGTTGCTCCCTGCTTCTTTTTTATTTACTGAATAGCTCAAGGACTAATTGTACTTCGTCTTCAGTCAACGACCTACCATCGCCCTCTTCGTCAACTGCGGTGAATAATACATTACCAACTATTATATCATGAGCAGTTGCAAAGTTAGGAAGTAGGCCGTCAAATTTTCCCTCTTCGTTACATATCATGGATACACAGTCTCTAAAGTGTGCAACTTCAATGTGTCCCTCAACTATTGTTTTAAGTGCTTCTAAAGTATTCTCGATCTCGCGTACCTCACAAAGTTCATTGACCTCTTTGACAACTACTTTGATCGTCTTTTCCATTTAATAATCCTCCTCAATGAATATTTTAGACTATATACTATGAATGCTATAATCATTAATATGATAGTACACCATACTAATGCAAGCAATGTTAGAGTAAACCAATTGTTACACATCAAAACGATTTCCTTAATCCAGTCAGGAAGTAACACTTGCTCTAACACTTTAACACTCTCCCTACTTTAAGAATCTATCAAGCTCAGTAATGGAAAATAAGTCAATCTCGTTTACTTCAAATCCAACTCGATTTTTAATTGAACTCACTGAATAGGTTATGATCTGAGTACCTGCTCCATAAAGTTTTACGTTTGAAACTCCACCTATGGATACTGGAATTAAAGTGTTGAATCCCCTGTCTGGATCCTCTTTACATATAAAAAGCTTATCGTCTTTAGAGTACTTTGCTTTCACTTCAATGACTTCTCCCACATGTAACACCTCACTTATCCTTTTTACTGAATAAGAATGTATCGTTCTTACTAGTTTTCTCTGCTGTCTTCAGTAATCCTTTAGTACCAATACTAAGTATGTTAGCTGCACACTCTGTTCCGTAATAGTTTACTTCTCCAGTCTCGTGATGAATAGCTACAGTCTTCTTTAAGTTACGTTTACCGCAATGGAAACAGATGGTAACATCTTCACTAATACCTATTAGTCTCATCATGACTTTTTCTTCTCGTTCCAAAGTATGCACGAGTTTGGAAATATTAATCCTAGAGGATTTTTAGAGAGAGGTTGCTTTTGTAAACAACCTATCCAAACTAAGTTCTTGCAATGCCAACATGATCTAACTAATAGGATATCTTTCATACGATCAGGTTTACTCACAGTTTATACCTCCTTTGAGATAGCATACAGCTCTCTACTAATTTCCTCCAATCCAAGTCCATTCTCAATTCCTAGTACCCATCGTTTAGGGATTGCATCAAAGCCGAGTATAGTTCCAACAATAGCTCCTGTAATGCTCCCTGTTGAGTCTGAATCTCCTGAGTGACATACTGCTGAAGCAATAGCTTCTTCGAAGTTGTCTTGGTGCTTGAGCGCACAATAAATGGAAATAGCAAGTGCTTCTTCAGCTACCCATCCTTCTCCAATTTGATATATACATTTTAAATCATAAGAAGGAGTTGACTTACCGGTGTCAGCTAAATATAAAGCAAAATTTATAGCTTGAAGTGTTTCTTCGTGCCCTTCATAGCTCTTGAGCTTCGATATAACGCTGTTTAGTGCGTTCGTTAGATTTTCACCGGCAAGTGTTCTGCTAATCAGCTCAGAGAGGAAACCAGCGGTCAAATAGCCCGTCTTATGTCCGTGAGTTATTGCCGCTGCTCTCACTCCTAAGTCAAAAGCTGTAGATCGATCGAACACTAATCCTATAGGAGCTGTACGCATTACCCCGCCACAGCCTTTGCTATCATTGATTGGTAATTGGGGAGTACCCATCAAACCGCTTCCCAAAGCTGACATACAAGAATAACCAGGCGCTCTGCTCTGACCAGGATCACTTTGAGTTAAGAACCACTTATAGTACTCTTTATAAATATGAACAGTATTATAAGGGAGCAAGCTTAAATCTGCATTCTCCTTAAAAGCATTTATCATACCTTTAGATGTCGCAAGACTCATTTGGGTATCATCTGAATAAAGCATCTTTCTCCTACCATTACCAATGCTTAAAACAGATTTCCTTTTGATATTCTGAACGGGTAAGAACTCGACAGGATAACCTACAGCGTCCCCAATTGCAAGCCCGAACATACAACCTCTTATTTTAGATAACTTTTCCATTACTTAACCTCCTTAATTATTTTAGCATCTTCAAGCATTACATGACGTACATTACCTTTATAAATTACGTCATATTTTACAGCATCATAAGAAATACAGTCTAACTCCTGACCTATTAACTCTTGATACCATCCTCCATAGAGACTGGACTTAGAGTTACTAACAATTTTAATTATCGTTTCTTTCATTCTAGCTCCTGCTTTAAATGCAAGTATCAAATCTTTGACATCCTCAACACTGAAATAATATCCAGGCAGGTGATCTTGATGTAACTCACTTTGAATATACTTGGCGAGGTCTTCCATTTCAGAATCAATTAAAAATAACATCTATTAATCTCCCCTTTAAAATAGTTTTCTCTGGACTGGTTTAGTGGCTGCTTTAGGTTTTTCTACTAGCTTAGGCGTCTCGATTACTTTTTTAACCTCTCCTCCTATCCATTTTCTCATAGCGCATATATCGTCCCCATGCTGCAATTCTCTTACACAATGCCCAAGCGAACGGCACTCTTGATGCCATCCGCAACACCCAAATATTTCTCCTGCCATATTAGTACGCCACTACTCTGAATTCTCGTTTTATCTTTTTAACCGCGGGACGCTCAAGATAGGTAAGAGCTTCTTGCTCAGACTGAAAACCGTCATTCAAGAATACCCAGCAAGGCCCGTCAGCGGTTAGATTTTTGATTTCTTCAAGAGTCGAAGAGGTTAAGCTCTCACTCCATTTATTGTTGTTCTTCTGAAATAACTTAATATTTTTCTCATAGGTCTTTATCATTGACGCGATTTCTTTCTCATCAATGAAGCTCTCTACTTTGAACATTTAGCGTCACTCACTTTCTAAACTAACATAGGTTTCATTAATATTAACATATAATATGAATAACGTCAAGCAAAGAGAAAGAGAGCTGATTACTCAGCTCTCGCGTTGGCGTTTAGTACTGCTAATCTTCCAATAATGTCAGTCAGGATTTCTTCGAAGGAGTGAGTTCTATCCTCAGCACCATGTATGATATGAACGCATTCATGAATCATAGCTCCGAATAGAGGAGAACCACCTTCAGTTAATAAGCTGCGATGTAGGTATATAACGTCTCCATCGTTATCATGTTTCTTATCAGGATTATCGAATTTGGAAACTACTTTGACCACTATTTCTTTATTGGAGTAGTCTAATTTTTCAGCGCACTCTCTAGCATCTTGCATGTTAGCAAGCTCATACTCAGTGAGCTTATTGTCTTTTAGGACATATTGATCTGGATTGGTAAGTGCCGAATTAGTTTTCAATTCTTCACTGGATTCTTTTATCCCCGCGGCCGTTTTAATAGTGTAATTAGCTGCCCAAGATACAGGAGTTTGTAACACTGTATATCCTTTGTCTTCTAGGATCAGATCAGATTGGGTTCCGTCACTCATAACTAACTTTTTATCACTGAACATCTTCTGCGCCATTTTAGTAAACATTTCTTTTCCTGACTGGCTATTAGGAGATAAATATATCCCTGTCTCAACAACTTCTTCATTGCTGTAAGCAGCTTCTAGGTACATCTTACAGAACTCTCTGACTAGGAAACCTTCTTCTTTTATGATGCGCTCAATCTCTTGTTTTGCTACGCTTAAATCAACCACTGTGCGGTCTCTGTTGATAAACTTCTTGGAGGTTAAGTTGTAGCTGTATAAGCTATTGAGAGGCATTGTGAATAGTCCATTTACGAATAACTTCCCGCCTGGAAAAAGTATGTTAGGGGCTATATTTTTGTCGATTGATTTGCAACCGCTCCACTTGAGGAATTTTGCTTTTGCTTCGGCATATTCTTCTTTAGTACACTGAATGTGGACTAACGTCTCCTCTTTGTTCTTTGTAGTCTCATCAAGGGTCAATACGAGGATGTCACTTTCTAGTCCTTCGCTATACTCTATACTTGGGCGGAAGCTGAATCCAGAAGTGGAAACATAGAACTTACGGTTTTCTCTTGCGGCTACTAATGCAGCTATCTTAAGACCTTCACCAAATTGCCCGATTTGGTCAGTTGACTTCTCACTATTGCCGAGTACTAAGTGCTTAGGTTTGATCTCGCTGCCCTTATTGATGATGTCGCAACCGTCAAAGTATGCGTCATAAGTGATCTTGAAGTCTCCCTCATCCATTGCGTTCGCGATTACTTCGCGTATGGCGTCTACCATTGTCCAGTTTGCACAGTATCCAGCACTGATAGGATATTCAATTCTTTGTTGCATAATTAGTTTCCTACTTTCTTTTAATTAATTCTTAGTTTGGAGATTTCGCTCACAAGATAATATTAACATATAATATGTAAACTGTCAAACTTATTCCAGCAAATAAAAAAGATCCCAGACTTGGTGGGTTAGTCAAGTCTGGGACAAGTAATGAAGTACGCTTTTTTAGTATAACTCCTAACTCACTCATTTATACACTTAAGAGCTTACCGGTGCGTCAAAGTTAATCTCGATACACTTTCTCGATGCTAGATAGTCGGCCATATGGACGAATATCTCAATCCGGCAAGAAGGTTTTGGTAATACTTCTTTCTTCGTCTTGTAGTCTGAATTCCACTGGCCCATGTGCGGGGCGATCAATCCGGAAATAAACGCCGCGTGGGCAGCACTCTCCACATCAAGGTCAATCTTCTTAAATAGCTCATTTACCAATAAAGGATGCTCAGTCACAGTGTAATGATTGCGGGGATTAAAGCCATTTTTACAAGTATCGTGCAGAATGAGGGCAGCAATGATGAGGTCTTTTTCTGTATCCGTATATGCCTGAACGGATTCATTTCTGAATAGCTCAAGGGCTATTCTCACAGCCGCTTTGGTATGTCTTACCAGACCACCTTTTCCAACACAGTAAGCAGGATGATACTTTCCTGTGCTACTTGCAGGAATGTCCCAGAAGTATTCAGGCGCCACTGCAAGAGTGTTAAGTACCAATCTTCTGATTGCGGCACTTTTGATCTGATCTATTTCCATTCCGAATACATCAAGGATAGCTTGTTCTGACATTTGCATTATTTTATTCCTCCAATTAATATTAATAAGTTATGTTCTACCTTTTTAAGTCTCTCTCTAATCTCAGAGTTCTCCATAAATAGATGGCTGGATTGGAGAGCATGTATATCGGTCAGAGCAAGATTAATGTAAAAGTTCCTGCGCTCACTTTCAGCGACTAAGTACTTAAACCCATCAACCAATTCCTCTTTGGCCATCTGAAGCCAGTCCCACTTTGGCTCTAAAGGTTTCACAGAATGGCCGTATTTTTCAATACCTTTTACTTCCTGATCCTCATTGACTCGCGTAAACTCTTCATTAGCTACGTCTACAAATGACAATTACCATTACCTCTTTCTTACTAAAGAGCAATAATTTACTCTTTAGGTTTAAATATTCCCAACAATAAGTTTTTGGGCATTTCCTTTGCAATCACTAAAGCATGCTTGGCTTTCAGGGAAATGCGAATCTTCAATCCAGCATAAATTCCATAATCGTCTCCTGCTTCGATGCCCGATCCTGCTTCGATGCCCGATCCTGCTTCGATGCCCCATCCTGCTTTGATGCCCCATCCTGCTTTGATGCCCCATCCTGCTTCGATGCCCGATCCTGCTT
>Ga0209728_1000072_pt1 | contig 93595 bp, 159 predicted proteins | sample RifGroD1_FD_183997 | JGI IMG/M metagenome (GOLD analysis project Ga0209728, IMG submission 183997) | Groundwater microbial communities from Rifle, Colorado, USA - Groundwater D1 (SPAdes) (version 2) | ecosystem: Environmental > Aquatic > Deep subsurface > Groundwater | place: Rifle, Colorado... | reverse complement strand
CGCATGTATCGTTGGAACGGTACCGTGTGGGCTTATGTTGCGGGCAGTGAACTCAATATTCCAGGGATAGGTGCCCCCGCTCTTGCGGCCATGAACGGAACAGATGTGGCATTTATTGATGCGACTAACGATGATCTCCGCATGTATCGTTGGAACGGTACCGTGTGGGCTCACTTAGCCTCTGCTGGAAGTACTAATATAGGCGGAGGTTTCCCCGCCCTCGCTGCCCTGAACGGCACAGATGTTGCTTTCATCGATGACACAGACGAAGACCTCCGCCTCTACCGCTTCGCCTTCGCTCTCTCTAAACCCTACTCCCGGACCCTGACAGGATAGATCCTCCCCCCATTGAATTAGCACAGGAGGTGGACATCCCCCCTCTCCTGTGCTATACTCTCCCCTAGGTACCGCCTATAGACACCCCCTTAATCCGGAGGCCCAAGAATGGATGCAACAGAGCTGATGCGATTCGAGTCCCTCGAAAGACTCGCGGAAAGCCTCGACAAGAAGATACGGGAACTTGAACTGGTTCTTGTGCATCTTCCCCCCGCCATTCAGTCCCTTCAGACTTCGGTTTCCTGTCTCGAAGGGCAAGTCAGCGCCATAGAGAATGACCTTTCCGCCCGCGAAGAGAGGGACAAGAACATCGACAGGGTTCTTGCCGAGATCAAGGAAATGCTGAAGACCTACACGGACGAGATGAAAGAGGCGTTCCGTGTATTGTCGGAGCGCATCGGAACCATAGAAAGCAGGCCATCGAAGATGTGGGATGCCGTTGTTTTCGCCTTCGCCGCTGCCATCGGAGGCGGGGTTTTCGCTTTGGTCGGGAATCTGTTCCCCAAGGCCGCGCCGTGAGCGCCGTGAGCGCCGTAAGCACCGTGAGCACCGTGAGCACCGTGAGCGCAAAAACCACAACGTCCACATGGGGCGCAACGTACCTCGATCTCTACAACAAATGCACCCATGGGCCATGGAGGACATCTCCTCTTGATGTCCAGTGGCGTCTGGATTCCGACAATGGACTCTATTTCCAATGCTCCGCCAGCCATTCCGACTGGAAACACAATTTCCTGTTCTGCCCGAAGGCGGTACGCGCGTACAAAGGTTCCCGCTGGTACGCCCACGAGGGCTTCCTCCGCCTGTGGAAGTCCGTACAAGACGAAATCATGTCCGCCCTCTCGGGCTCCACCCCCTCCATCGTTGCAGGGTATTCCCAAGGCGGCGCTCTCGCTACCCTTGCTCACGAGGATCTGTACTTCAGAGGCATCCGCCCGAATACTGTTACCTTCGGCAGTCCGCGTGTTGTATGGAATCCCTTCAGACTGAACAGAGAAATTGACAAACGTTTCCTGCAGGTATATAATATTGCTGTGCAAGGAGATATTGTGACGAAAGTACCTCCGGCAATATTTGGCTACGTTACCGAAGGAAGGACGGCTAGGATAGGTCCCTTATCACTTCCCTCCGCAGCCAATCATGCGAAGTACAGGGAGTACCTTGAGTGAGCCTACAGCCTTTTCTTTCAGTAAAAGCCCTGATATCAGACTATCTGAGGAACAAAGGAGCCCTACGTAAAATGAAATGGACATTCCTGAGAAAAACGGAAGAGTTGATAGTGGATACCGGAACCGTCTACAACGGAATTCCGCAGGTTCTTGTTTTTCATTGTACCTCGGATGTCCGGAATGAGCTGAACGGGAGACGGAAGCTCCACGAGCCCCGTGAGGTCGTGCGCACGATTCCCGGAGCCTATCCTTATATGCCCCGTCCGTTTCCTGTCACCGACGGTAGCAGGGAGTGGGAAATCCTCGGAGTCAGACGAAGAGAGGCTACTGATCCTGAATATGGGTATCTTGGACCTGCCTTCATCCAGACCGATGCTGAGCTTATGCTACCCATCTGGAAACTCGACAAAACCGGAGGCTATGAAGCCGAGACTTTCGGAATCGTCAAAGATGTCGGGTACGGATTCCACTTTGCAAGGGACTCCAAAACCACGCAAGGGTGCGGTCGGCTGAGGTCGGAGAAAGACGCGCTCGCGCTGGCTGCTCTTGTGGAGCAGGAGACTGCTGCAGGGAGAAAGATAAGTCTTGTGGTCAAGGATGAGTAAGTCCCTGCTTAGGAACGGCGGCGTTTTTGAATAGCGCGACAGCTCACGGGAGGCTGATTATGTCAGGAAGATATGCGATCTTTGATCCTGCCAACTCCATGCCCGACCACTTCGAATCCATTATTGACGATCTTGCGACAGGCAAGTGTGTAGAGCTTCCGGGTCACGATATGCCTTGGTGGGAAATGATGGAACTCAGCGATGAAATGGACGACGCGGAATTCTTTGGGGAGGACTAGATGAAGGCGTTGCTTGATTTCTCTACTTGCCTGCGCGAAGGTCTTTCCGACACTCCTTTTTCCATCCGCAGGGTCCTTGCTGCCGTGTTCACGCTCAACTTCATAGGGTCTTCAATTGGAGTGCTCTGCAAACTCTCCTATTTCCTCTCGGTCGAAAGCTGGGTAATTCTCTCCCTTGTCCTCGGCGGGCTCCTTGTGGTACCTGTTGCCGCAGTCCTTGTTCTCCTGTTCTTCACTACTTGGGGAGAGCTGGGTATGTTCATCAAAGATACGAAACCTGAGACGAAACCTGAGACCAAACCCGGGGAGTGACAATGTGGGAAAACCGAACGCTTCTTCCTTTGGCACTATCCGTAATGCTGCTTTTGTTGTTGTCATCCTTATCTCCCTTGTGGCCGCAGGAAGCATCCTCGGCTACAAATATATCCAATCCTCAAGAAACCTCCGAGCAATTACTGCTGAGATGGGCGAAAGTAAACGCGCTCTTGCAGAGCTTGGACGACTCGAACAAGAAGCAAGAGTCATGGCTTCAGGACTCCTTGAAACTCTTGGCGCAAAACAAAGAGAGCTTGAGCGCGCAGAGGGAAGAGTTGCTTCAATTGAAGAACAGTTACGACGAAGCCGTGAAAGAGAAGCAAAGGATAGAGACACAATTACTGCTCTTGAAAGAGGACTTGCGGAAAGCGACAGAATCCGGGAAGCTCTCGATGGAGCAATCACGGAATCTCTTGGAGAAACTGGAAGAAACGGAGAGATCATACATGACCTTGGCATCGAACTTTCGAAAATTAGAAGGCTCTATCAAGAAACTGAAAAGGGACATTGAATTCTGGCAGTTTGTCGCGGGCGCGGAAGCCGTTGTAATTGTCGTTCTTTCCGCGATCAGCATCGTGGCAGTTATCTTCTGATGCAGCCCTTATAGAGGAGTACAACTAATGGCAGTCAACGTACTGATCATGGGAGACACGCATGGGGGCGCGGCGGGAGGTCTGTTGCCGCCTTCATATTGGTCCGAGCAACTGAAGGTGATGCAATCTTTGGCCTACGGATGGTGGCTTGAAGCAATTACGGAATTCGGGCCTTGGGATGTTGGATTGTTCACCGGAGACGCAACAGATGGCGAGGGGAAGAAGGGAACCATGGATACCGTGATCCCCGACACTTTAGAGCAAGCCGCTTCCCAAGAGGAAATATACGCCGCCCCCGGAATAGAAAAACAAAACATGTACTTTGTCAGAGGCACCCCCTTCCACAGTTCCGGCACCTACAACTACGAAGATCCTCTTGCCAAAGCTCTCGGGGCATCCATCGAAAACGAACAACTAGTTTCCATTCTCGGCCTCAAATTGCATCTCCGTCATGCCCTTGGAAGAAGTGATACCGCCTACGGGCAGGGAACGCCTCTGTTCCGCGAGAGCATACGGGATCTGGTGGACGCCACACTTTCGGATCAGGAGCCCGCTGATATCGTGATCCGGGGGCACGTCCATTATTCCTGCAGGATGACAATCGGAAAGCGGACGGCAATCTCGGCTCCGTGCATGGAGTACCCTGACTCTGTATTCGGAAGGACGTGCCGGGGGATGTACTACGACATGGGAATCGGGAAGCTGGTGGTTCGCAGTAGCACGGATTGGGAATATCAGCCCATACTCATGCCGCTTAAAGTCGTGAAACGAAGAGAATACAAGGAAATATGCAGTGGGGAGGAGTTCTCAAGTGCGGAGGGGAGCAAATGAAAACTAGGGACGTAGAGGTTGCTGTGGCCAATCATTTCGACTACCGCAGAAACCTGATTGTGCCGAGGGTGTCATGGGGACTCAACTTGCACGAATGTGACTTGCTTATACTCTCAGATGCAGGCTATGCTTCGGAAGTGGAAATAAAAGTAAGTAAAAGCGATCTTCTTCGAGACTCGGACAAGTATCATAAACATCACAGCAACAAAATAAAAGCGTTGTGGTTTGCTGTTCCCGACACGCTCGGGGATTTTGCTCTTACTCACATAGAGGCAGATATAGGGGTTTTGTGTGTTTGTGAGAACTCATTCAAAGGAAAGTCAAGAAGATGTAAGATATTGCGACAGGCAAAACTACGCCAAGCCTCCCGCAAATTCACCGAAGAAGAGAGGTATCAATTATCCAGATTAGGGCTTATGCGGTATTGGTCTCTTCGGTCGGATGTGTTTGACAATGAAAAGGAGTTCTCAAATGGCCGATGATATTGTAGTAGAAGAGGCCTCGGAAGAGCTGAAGGCTTGGCTTGCGTCCTTGCCGAAGAAGAGGGTGGGCACGCGCTGCTTCCACTTCACTCCTCTCATGGACCAGAAAATATTGCTTGCGTACAACGTGACGCCGCGCTACGTGCTGACAAAGGAAATCGGATGTTCTAAAGATACCTTGAATGCGAGGTATCGATATTTGACGGAGAATAAGGGAGGGAAGAGCGATGAGTGAGGGAAGGGATTCGGTAGGGTACGATCAGGTCAACAAGCCCAAACACTACAATGTACACCCGTCCGGGGTCGAGTGCCTTGATGTGAACAAGCACATGGGCTATTCGGTGGGCAATGCATACAAGTATCTCTTTAGAAATGAAGAGAAGCACTCCGACCCTTTCCTTGACCTCCGAAAGGCCCTTCAATATATCAGGATCGAGATAGCGCACAGGGAAGAAAAAGAGGCGCTCGACAAGATCACGGCGAAGGCGGTCAGGGTATCCGAGGCTTCCCCCAAGTATCAGGGGGACGCTTTGTTTGAACTGTGGCTGGCGGAGCTGGAGGACGGGAGATCAGGGATTCCGCATCTTCAGAAGGCGGCAGTGATTGTCGAGAAGGAACTGGATCGGAGGGCTTCGGGGGGAGCGGGGCCGGATCGATAGGAAAGTGCCTATAGGGTATAGCTTGAGTCTATACCCTAGGAGGCTAATAGTTTTCCATGGGAAGTTCCTTTATTTCTTTGTCTATCCTCTTCAGTTGTTTTATAAACTGCGGTAGGCCATCTCTTTCAAGACGGATAATTGCAGTATCCCCGATATGGAGTAACAAACACTCGTCATAAACGTCTCCGTCGGAGTCGTGCAGATTCACGGAAAAAGTAATGTCCAAGAAGTGCCTCCTTTAGAATATCCCGAGCAACATTTTGCCATAGTCTGTGTTGCACAGACCCAAGAACTCAAACTTTCCTTGCACCTCCTGAAGGTCCTCTGTCTGAGGGAGTTGCTCCACGCCATTCAGCGTCCATTTGATAGACGAGAAATCTTCTTTGTTTATGCCGCGTATGTATTCCACGCAATGTTTGAGTTCCGCGAGGTCAACTTCCATTCAGGTCTCCTTTCTATCTCGTGTAACGAAAACGGAACGTATGTTTTCGATTACTCCTATATCATACACAGACGGTTCGTCAACAGTAAATCCGTACTTTTCCGCTATTTCAGACCATTGCTTGTGCGTTTCGGTTGCTGCATCCCACGCAACATCAAAAAATAACATGTAAGGCAGACTTATTTTCATGCTTCTTTCTCCTCCACCTTCCCTTCCAGCTCTTCCCCATAGAACACATGGTCGAACTCCTTGTCCGGAACGTTTATCACCATACGGCGGACGAAAGCGATGGAGGAGTCCTTTGAAAGATCCTTCTCCAAGTTGTTCAAGTAATCAGGGTTATCGTCATTTCCGTAACTGTCAATTGCTCCTCGCAGGTCCGGAGCGTACTCCCCGGCGTAGCGTTCTTTCATTTGGGCGAACAAACAAATAATGGTCATGCTTCCTTCTCCTTCTCCTTCTCCTTCTCCTTCTGAAACCGTTCCGCGACAAAAGCAGCGAAGCCCTCGTCGATCCAATCAAACTCCACGCCTTTCTCTTTGTACCCGTCGCACCATCCCCTGCTGTAGGCTTGGTGCAGGAGTTCGGATAAACTTGTGTCTCCGTCGATGGTCAGTTGCTGGAAGAATTCCATTTTACGTCGTGCCTCCCCATTAAAACACTTGTGTAGGCCGTCGCCTATCTCGTCAGCCAACTTCTCCCTTATTCCTGTGTCTTCTGCTTGCTTCCCTTCACTTAAATACCAGTCAATTACGTGGCCTATTTCGTGGAATATGGAGTCCTCCACATACGTCTTTGACAGCCCTTTTGTGATGTAGATTCTGCTGCCTTCGTCAGGATAAAAAACACGAGCTATTGTCTCGTCGTTGTCCGGGAACGAGGTTACTGTTTCTATGTCAATAACTAACTTCAACTTATGTCGTGCCTCCGCATGTTATCTTCAGGGGAGGGCAGCACCGCGAGCATTCCGTCGTCATCGGTCCGTAGACAGACCCGCACTTTGGACATACCCACCCTGTCTGGTAGTATGTCGGCTTCGGTTCCACCATCTTGCGTTGGCAAATACGACAGATGCTGCTCGTGTCAGCCGAGGATAATTCATTGCCACAGACAAGACATGTCATATCTTTTCCTCCCTTTGTATATTCATACAACTCGAAAGCATCCTCTTTCAGCTCAATCCTGTATGTTTTGTTTGGGCTAAAAACAAAATTGTCTGGATATGCGTAATCTACCCTCTGCCGGAAAGACGCAACATAGAATGTATTGACCTCCCCTATCCTTTTTACCCGCAATTCCCTGTCCCCACCAGCCGACCATTTTGCGATCAACATCCTAAACTCCTTTTACAAACGTATGCATCCACTTCAACGCCAGTCCCGCGTCGAACCTCTTCATAAACAGACCAGAGCCCTTCTCCGGTCTCTTCGTATTTACGTCAACATCCTCGATATGCGTCAAAAGTACGCCGTTAGTGTACTTGACGCAAACAAACGAAGGCCCTCCTTTCTTCCAATTGTCCTTCAGCCATGCGTGCTGCCCCGGGCGGAACGTGATCTTGTGGTCGCAGGGCCAGTCCGCTTTCGGGTCTACCTTGTACTCGATCCATGCGAGGAGGGGGAGGCCAGTTTGGTAGCTGTGGGCGAGGTAGGAATCGGGGATTCCCAAGCCGACCGCAGCGGATTCGATTGATTGGACCTTGGCTCCCAAGAGCCGGTAGCCCTTGTTGCAGGAGGCGCGGAAGGTGTTTTCGGGCTTGGGCATTTAAGTAAGGCTCCACTGGTCTTCCCCGTTCTGGCAAGGAAAGCAAGCATCGGGGTTAACCTCTCTGTTTATGCACGTATCACAAGAATGCTCAGGTTCCTCCCTCACATGCTCACTCGGAGTCTCGTCATCCGTCACTCTATATGTTCGGCCTCTGTTGATTTCCTGCTTCTTTGCTATTGCCTCTTCCAGTTCATCCGGCATCCCCCCGTGTCTCCAGTACAAATCCATTGCCAGGATTATGATATCTACGTATTCTGAGAGGTCGAAGGGGGCCGCACGCGCTTCGTTACATTCTTTCTCGATATGGCGGAGGATGCCCTCCGTGCGGTAAGCCGGTCCGAACGTTTTCATGGACCATAGGATCTGATCTTCAAGAAGTTTCTGCAGGGACATTATGTTTGCGCTCCTTTTAGCACAGGCTACGAAGCCGGTCAAAGAACTCTTTTGAAGTTTCCTTGCTCCCGTCTTCCCTTTTCAATCTACCTTTTGTACTTCCCCATGAACTTCCGAACTCTGACTCGCTCATCACAGGAATATTCAATTGATAGGCGTTCTCCATGCAATGTTGCACTTCCTCAAAGGCATCCACGGCCTCTCTTGTTTTTGGAACTGACATCACAAGCTCGTCGTGCAAAAATAATCCAAGAGAAAGAATTTCCCACAGCCCCTTCTCGTCCGCGTCTACCATTGCCTTCTTTCCTATGTCCGCAGCTGATCCTTGCGGAGCCCTGTTATTCATACGGTACAATTTTCGGTCTCTTACGGGGCCTGTCTTCATGTAGGGAGCCAGATGTGCGTGTCGTCCCCCGACTGTTTTTATGTACCCTCTCTCCACCGCAACTTCAATTATTCGCTCTCTCGTCGATTTGATGAAGGGGAGCTTCTCGAAGTATGTGTCCAGAATTCCGGTGGCCTTCTCGTCGGACCATCCGTATTTTTTCATCATCTTCGCCTTCCCCATCGAGAAAGCTAGACCGAACGTAATAGCCTTCGAATCACCTCTAGTCAGTCCAGTCATTCCCGATACCATCTCATGATAGTCAAGGTAAGGGTTCGCCCGGAATTCTTCCCGTATCTCTCCAAGCACTCTGGCTACGTAGTCTCTCTCCTCCACAGCCAGCTTCTCCGCCATCTCATGACTTTTACCCATCATTCGAAGTTGAGAATACCTGTTCCGTACTTGTGTTTTCCCCGGAGGCACTCCAAGGTGAACCAAGCAGCGCAGCTCTATCTGTGACAGATCCGAACTCCCCAAGAAACAGCCCTCTTCAGGAATGAATATATCCCGTGACAAGGAGCCCAGAGGCAGGTCCCCCTGTAAGGTATCCCCATCTTTGGAAGGGACCTGTTGCAAGTTCGGTTTCACGAAAGCCGTGCGTCCGCTCACCGTTCCGGAGTCGTCCATCGCCACAGGAAGCAGCGTTCCGTGGATCTTTCCATCCGCTCCTTGGAACTCCACAAAAGCACCGTCAATGAATGTGTCCAGTACCTTTGTGGTTTTGCGCCATTGTACCAATTTATGAGCGAAAGAATACCCTTGGTGGGCGAGGCTCTCCACAAATTCGTTATTTACACTATCGTTGCCCTTGAGGGTTTTGGGTATCTCTATGCCTTTCTTGGAGAGAAGTTTGGCAAGTTGGGCGGAACTGTTGTAGTTGCACTCCCCGAGTTCCTCGTGGAGCTGTGCTTTCAGCTCCCCTGCTCTTCTGTGCAACAGCTCGGATACTTCCTGCCTTCTCTTGGAGCTTACCCTCATGCCTGTTTTGTTCATCTTGTTCAGGACAGGGATGAGTCTGCTCTCCACACTGTAGATGTCATCGAGTTCTTCTTTGTGAATCCTGACCATCTGCTTTTCACAAATAGGCATGAGAAGTTCCGTATCCATTCGTGCATACGGGGCTACTACGGAAGCGGGCATTTTCCATAAATGGGATCTTGGATCTCCCTTCCAGCCTCTTGCCTCACAATACTCCTCGATTGCCGTTTTCTCCTTCTTGTTTCCTGTGTAGTCAAAGGATACCGCATCAAGGGTATACCCTGGCCCGCCATAACGCCCACGGTACTCGTCAAGAAGCGCTTCCGTATACTGGGTATCGTGGATCTTCTTGGGTATCTTGAACCCAAGCTCGTTGGTCATGTATACGAGGTCGTACAAGGAATTATGGGCAAGGTGAAGGCAGTCTTCCTCGTATATCTCCTTGGCTATTGCTATGTTCTTTGCCCGCTCTTGAGGCGTAGTTTCGGGATGAGCGAGGGGAAGGTATGTGGACCATCCCGTATCATCGGCAAAGGATATGCCGATCAGGTGGCCCTTTCCCAGATGGAATCCCGCACCCCATGTCTTGATATCCTCTTCGTAGGTTTCGGTGTCCCATGATAACCACTTTCTAGTCAATTTCTGCCTCACGCCCGGTGACGCCCATCAGTACACCAGGAGCGTACTTTTGTTCCAAGTAGGCCCTATACGCCACAGCATCCTCTTTTTCCTGAAAACTTTTTCTTTGCATGTTTACTCTAGTAACCATTAGTTGCGCCGCCCATTTTTTGTCTCTGCAGGACCATGTCACACCCTTAAAGCCACTTGTGTTGTTCTTGCTCATCTTCGAATTGTAACTATTAATTCTCGGCGTAACTATTCGCAGATTTGATTTTCTGTTGTCCAAGGTGTTGCTTGGAACTATATGGTCCACCACGTCCCCTCTCTTCGCACCAATAAGGAACCTATGCAATCTTTCTGTCGTGTGTACTCCACCTACACGCACGTGCCTAAAGTAGTATCTTAAGTTACCTTCTAGTAGTCTTCCATCCGTCAAAAGAAACCAAGGGCCACTACTCAGTATTCGCTCACAGTCTTCCGTATCCACTAAAACTTCATCCGGGTCCAGAAATATTCTACAAGAACCTACTGGGTCCAATTTCAGGGACGTTACCACGCGCGCAATTTTAATTGGCTTTCTTGAAAGGTTTTCTTTTCGACAGTCAAATCTATTCGCATTAAGAAATTTTGTTTTTGCTTTGGGCTTAGTGTACCCATCAAAAATAAAGATATGAAGGTACTCGTTATTGGCATTTACGAATCTAGCGCTGGCGTTTCTCTTTTGTGCATCCGAGTAGGCGTTTATGAACCAAGGCCCTGCGTCAGTTATTCTCTGAACGTCCTCTTCATCTACAAGTACGTCGTACCCTGATATCTTGATCGTAGCCATCCCTCACTCCTTCTTTCGTTTCTTCTCTCTTCCTAGTTTGAAGAACTCAAGCGCCAGCTCGTCCTTGTCCAGCCCAAGCACCTCTGCAATCCTGTCACCGACGCTACTTATCGAGGGGACGTATCGTGAGCATTCCAAGTTTGAAAAATATTCTGGAGTTATGCCAATAAGTTTGGCTGCTTGCCGCTGAGTGAGTCCCCTGTCTATCCTGGCATCCTTAATCATCGATATCATTTGTTCCTCCCGTAGAGCATACCATAATCAGGCTTCGTTGTCAATAGACCTTCACTAAGATCACACCCTTTCTTTTCCCTGTTCTATCAAATCCCACAGCTTATCGATACTGTCAATTTGTGACAGTTTCCTTTTATACCCCGCCTCAAGCCCTTTTCGACCGAATTCACAGTCCCAGACGTAATACGCAACCCACCCATCCTCGTCGCCAACCGTTTGAGACAAAAGCCTGATATAATCATCCATGAACTTTCCCCCGAAGGAGCATATCCCCCCAGGGCACAAAGCCCCAAGGTGCTCATTCAGCAAGTCCAGCTCGGCGTTGAATGCCTCTATCTCTTTGATCTTCTGTGCGAATTCTTCCTTTGTCATATTCCCATCCTCTCCCTATAGGCGCGAATTTTCTCCTTCCAATCCTCAAAACCAAACCATCGAAGAACCACCTCATTCAGCGCGACATCGCACTCCGTACAAATGCCCCTATACACATTGTCGTCCGAGCATATCTGCCACTGCTCTGACGCAGGCTTTCCGCAGCGGAAGCATTTTATTCTGGTAATGCCTTTTGACGTGTAGGGAGTTTTTCGGCCTTTCATTTCTGCTTCCCCAATTCCTCCAACGCCTCTTCGTAGTCCAACCTATGCCTGTCCTCGTATTCATTGCCTATCTTCAGGCAGTCTTTGAACTGGAGGCCATCTCCTCCGGAAACACCTACCTGCTCAGGGTACACGTCGGAGGAGAGACTTCCTATCGTATCGTAATGCTCGGGAACGTTGTAGTCTCCCGAAAATCCGCGCGGAACAAGAAGAATATCGTTCTCGAACAGGTTGTCTTTCAGCTCGTCCTTGACCCCATATATTTGTTGGTCCACAGCGATAAACGAATATCCGTCGAGAACCTTCAAAGAATCCCCGAGGTAGATATATTTGAAACAGATCACACCTGTTTCCTCGTGTTGGTACACAAGACGAAAGAAGGGTAACTTCATTTTGTGCCTTCCTTTGAATCCTTCTTCCCCAGAATATACGGCTGCAAGTCCAGCCACCCAAGAGTAGCTGGTCCGACATGCCCCTTCTCCCAAATCATCCACGCATATACTTGCATCCCCGTTCGCACTTTCCCGTCTTCCCTGAGAGCATCCCCGAGCATCGGATATCTCGTGAACACCCAAATCCTTGCTAAGGGAAACACCGTATCCTGCCATATTTGTTCATACCTCTGCTGTCCGTGCAGGTACGAGAGGGGAAGAAGCATGGCTATCTGACGCTGTGCTATTTGTTTTGCCTTTTGGATGAACTCAAAAGCGAGACTGTACGGCGGATTTGTCACGAGGGAGGCCACGGGATTTTTGTCGCTTGCTTGAAGAAAGTCATCCCCATAGAGCAGGTCAGAGAATTCCGTGTCGTACCCATGTTCCTCCAGCACCTTTACGATTGCTTTGTCTTCCCCGCACGCGGGCTCGTAGATTGGAGAGAAGAAACTTTCCTTCTGAAGCAGGAGCCTCGTGAGGCTGTAGGGCGTAGGGTATGCGTCGCTATCTTTACGGGTTCCGTTCACCCTTCCGGTGTTTCCGGAGTAGTTCTTTCCCATTACCTGCTCCCTCCCGCATCTACTATACGTTTCTTCGCTATATCGAAATACTTCTCATCTTTTTCAATACCAATGAAGTTCCTGTTTGTGTTCAGACAGGCAACTCCCGTACTGCCGGAGCCCATGGTGTTGTCAAGAACCGTCTCTCCTTCAAGAGTATAGGTACGAATAAGATATTCAAGGAGGGCCACAGGTTTTTGGGTAGGGTGAAAGCATGTTTTTTGTTTGTCTGTAGAGAACTTCAACACGTCCCTGGGATACCTTTCAGTAGAGTCGTACGAAGTCAGCCCGTGCTCTCCCCAGTTGGTTGTCTTCACGCAATTTATTTTATGCTGTGCTGTGGATACTTTGCGCTCGTGCCCTTGAGTCTTCTGTGGGGTGTAGCAAGGAAGTTTCTGGTAGAATACAAGGATGTTCTCGTGCGCCTTCATCGGCATCTTCTTCGCATTCAGGTGTCCTGTGGCAGTAGTCTTCTCCCATATCCACTCATACCTCAACATAGCTAAATTTGATGCTCCCAACACTTTGTCGAAAGGCGTCTGGGCAAACAAACAAATAGTTCCGTTGGCTTTGATGATTCTTTTGTATTGAGCCCAAAGGGCGGGGAGATCAATTGCGGAGTCCCATTTATTTCGGGTGGTTGCGTAAGGGAGATCCGCCAAAGCCATGTCCACGCTTCCGTCAGGGATATCTTTCATCCGATCAAGACAGTCTCCGTGCCACAGCGTCATAGTAATGCCCATCACTTCCCTCCCTTCGGAATCCTGCTTCCACTGCTCCCAAGAATCATTGCTTTCGCATCCTCGTTGTTTTCACTATTCCAGATCATTTCTCGCGCCCCCGGCCTAGCGTCCGCAGGCTTCTTCTTGCGTGGAGGCTTCGCTTTATCCGGCGCATCAAAAGGCGACCTCTTCCTCCCGTCCCTTCCAATACCATCCTTCAAAAGCGAGTACTCATACTTCGTCTTGCTGTGGACCATGATCAGGCTTTCCTTGGCCCGAGTGACGCCAACGTACAGGACCCTGAGTTCGCTATCAGGATTTTTCCGGTAGGTGCTCCACGTCTTGCGGGACATGGCAAGGAACAGGACGACAACATCGGCTTCCTTACCTTTTGCGCGGTGAATTGAACTCAGCTTGACCTTCGGGGGCTCGCGTATCCGTGCTTCCAGCGCGTCCCACGCAATAACTCCGGCGCTGTCTGTATATTTGTCGATCAGGTCCTTGTAGTAAACTATGTCGTCCTCTTCCCAGCTGAAGGCTTCGTACCACGGCTGCCTGGTTTCCGCGCCTTCAACGAGGTTCTGGCCCATGGGGGACATCCATGAGGGGAGTTCTCCTCCTGCCGTGCGTAGTTGCTCCCACTGCCGGATAAGTTTGAAGTCGGAGAGGGACACGGAGGCTTTGTTACGATCCTCATAAATAATGCCGCGCTTTTTAAGATATGCCTCTGCTGCGGCAAGGAAGATATTGTTGCGGGCAAGGAAATAGTAGGTCTTGGTTGGGTCGAATACCACGTCCTCCACATCATTCACGAAAGCAACGGAGCCTTCCTTCCCTGTGCCTTCGTAGGGTTTGTCTATGCGGTCGGACATCTGGTCGGTCACACTACGGGCAACTTGAAGCACGGCTTCTGGTAGCCGGAAGGAGTGCTTCAAATAGATCGGGGGAAGATCGGACTTCAGATGCAGGAATTTGTGGATGTCGGCCCCGGACCAGGAAAATACAGCCTGATCGTCGTCGCCTCCAACTACAAGAATCTTGGCGGAAGAGAACGCTACGCGAACAACCTCCCACTGCAGACTTGAAAGGTCTTGTGCTTCGTCTACGAAGGCGTAGTCAACAGGGACGGGCTCTCCCCTCGCTACGAATTGTTCGAGCATATCCGTGAAGTCATAGGCATTTATGTGTCGTTTAAAAGCCTCGTAGATTTTGCGGACTTCGTGAAGCTCCGCAGGAGGGAGCTTATGCTCCCATACTTTTTTTTGAGCAGCCCGACGATTATTCCTGTATAGCTGATCGAAAAAAAGTAATTTGTCCCCACCTGCTACATACTCATCCGTGGTGTATCCGAGGAATTTTTTGTTGAGCTGAGGGCATTTCGCAAAGAGCCGAAATTTTCGTTGGTCCATGACGTTGGCGCGACTCAGTTTCAATTGCTTAAACGCCAGAGCGTGCAACGTGGAGAAAAACGGGTAGTCAGACAGCTCTCCCCCAAATTTCTTTTGCGCGCGGAGAACACCTTCCTCGGCTCCCGCCACCGTGAAGGTGACAAAAGCAATTCTTGACTTTGGGACGCCGGATTCCAAAAGTGCTTCTATTTTCGTAAGTATTTCGTAGGTCTTACCACAACCGGGCGGACCATAAATTCGGGAAATTTTAGGCGGCATACTACACATGTCCGCGTTGGGAAGGTTTCTGTACTGCGTCTTCTACACTCCAGCCACAAATAAATATTCTAGCCCAAAGTCTCGGATAAGGTACTCCTATTCTCCTTGATAATTCTTTAACGGTAATCTTTTCCCCTTCATACGTAATCAACCCGTGTTCTTTTGGCTTCGCTTGGGTGGCTGCTTTTTCCACGCTCCACCCAAATCTAACTATCCTGTTATAAAACCTCCCGTAAGGCATTCCTACCCTCTCTGCCACCTCCGCGAGGGGTAACTTCACTCCCTCAAAAGTAACCAGTACGTTGTTTCTCTTGTTCCTGCACTGCTGCTTCTGGGATGCCCATCTGCAATTGTTCTTCTGGTAGTTTCCATCAACATCTATTCTATCTAAGGATGTATTTGATGGTCGTTCTCCCATATCCCGTAAGAAGTTTTCGAATACATCCCATTCCGTGCAGATACTTATTCCTCTCGCACCGTAATTTCTATACTGCTCCCTTCTTTCGTTGTAGCATCTAGCTCTCATGTCTACCCAACAATGATACGTAGCGTTTGATTTATCGCGTCTTGCATACCCATGGTGTACAGGTCCTTCTTTATAAAGACAACCACAGGATCTTACGCGTCCGCTGATAACGTGTGCTAACCGAATAGTCTTCACGTTTCCACACGTGCATCTACACACAACCATAACTTCTTTGCCTTTTTCTCTCACTATCGAAAGCCCCGTCAACCTAGAATCCTTGGCTCTTATAACTATCTGGTCCACACTGGTATACTTCTTCATATCATTCCCTCCTTCAGTACAACCAACTTCCCGCCTATCCCACAGCGCCTAAGAGCTTCCGTATTTGCCTCTCCATAGGCCACAAGACACGATGGCGCACCGCTGTTCGCCGACGCCTGCACCCCAAGTACATTGTAGAAGTACAGCCTTCCTTCTATAAACAAGATTGAGTCGGCCCTGTTCCAAACTTGCGAAAAGAACATTTCCGTTTCCGTCCTGGCGAATACCAAAGCTATTCCATTCCCATGGTCCGCCAGCTTTTCAAGCCACGCCCTCGCTTCCTTGCCATAAGGAGGATTGCACCATACCCTTCCTTGCCACGGAAGAGCAAGGCCGTCATCCTCTTTGGTGAAGTGCTGTTTTGCGGTGTCCCACGGGCGGACTATGGGGGCGCAGGGATCAAGGTCGAAAGGCCCGAGAGCGCGGATAATTTCAGGAGGGGTAAGCCATTCATCGTTCTTCATTGCGGAGGATTGGTGGCCTCCCATTCCGGTGGTGCGGGGCATCAAATAGTTCCTGCTTGAAGCCTGTTGTACTCCCTGTGGGTAAGTTCTTTTATGTACTTCAATGCTAACTTCTTCCCTTCAAGGAGGGGCTCTTTATGGAGAGAACTCAGGGCGTCCGAAGCATCTCCTTCACAGCAGGACAGCCCCGACCATACAGCATCATCCGCCTGAAAAGTGAGGTACCAATACCTTATCCTGCGTCTTGTGTTTCTTTTCATTTGCGTATCCCCTAATCTCCGTCGCTCAGATTCTCGTCAGACAAATCACTTCTCTCCCCATGCAACCAAGAGTTCCCCTGACCGTCAAGGACAAAGGAGTCATAGTTATCCCTCCAATTACGAGGCAACACCGTACACAACATTTTGCACTTCGTATGAAAAACGCATGGAAGTAGTATCCCCTCCCCGGCCCCATCCTTCCAAGGAATATTGAACAGCGTCCTGCTGCAACTCTGCTTCACGAGAAGCTCCGCTCCACCATCTTTCTGAGGCCCCTTCTGTATAAGAGCCACTATTCTATCTATATCGGCCCGGGTCAGTGTTACGCCCCATCGCTCGAAGGCCCTCCGGGTCGCGTGAAGCCGTGCCGCCTCCTTCCGTGCGTAGGAGGAACGCTTCTTGCTCTTAGGGGGCAACTTTGGCCTCACGGGAGGAGCTATCGTTGTTTGGGATACGCGCTTCGGTGGCTGTAGTTGTTTGCTCAACGGGAAGCTCCTTTGTATGAAGTAGCGCAATAGAGGAAAAACTCAAGAAACTACCTCCGCGTCAAGAACGCCATCTTCCTTGAACAGATTGATCTGCGCCGGGTGCTCCTCCGGGACTTGCGCGATCTTTTGTATGAGAAGAGAGAACGCTGGCTTCCCTCCAATGTCCAGCGAATACTCGACATCGGGCTCGAACTTCAAGAGCATGAGGGTCAGGAATTCGTTGTTGACTTGTTTCCTGGCTCCGTGCCACTTGCCTTCGCGGAAGCGGGAGATGAAAATGTCACCGTTCTGTTCAATACCTAAGCCGAAGTTTTCCATGTCCATTCAGGTCTCCTTCACTTTGTACAAAGATAATCCCGTGCCTCTCAGGTGTTTCAGTATATCAATCAAATGCATCGCCTGAAACTTCGCGTCATACAGTGCGTTGTGCTTAACGCCCTCGACCGAATCAGGATCGGGCTTCTTGACGGAAGGAAACAATGACTTCATGGTCCGGTAGCACCTGTTGTTCCAAAAGGCCCACGGAGCCTCGTTCCCACAAAGCATATACGCTTCGGAAAGAATGGCGTTGTCGAAGTCGGAACCATTGCCCCAGACCACTGGTTCAGGGAGAGGGCCTCCCTCCGAACGATGCAGCCACGAAGCAAAGTGGGACAGCGCATCAGGCAAGGCTACTGACTCCCTTCCGTTTATCGCATCATACTCATGTGCCATCGGTAATCGCGCAGCATCCTCCTGCCCCAACCACCACAGCACCGTGGAGGCATCCATCTTCATCCCCGCGTCAACTGACGACTGAAGCGAGACCTTCCGGTAGAAGGAATCACCCAAGCCATTTTCATCGAACCTTACCGCCCCGATGGCAATGATCGCCGCCTGCTTGGTGTTGCCCATCGTCTCAAGGTCGAGCATGACGTTGTTCATTGTGGGCTTTGGCTCCTTGTGTAGGGCAATGTCCTTTACGGAAGACTCTTCCCTTTCCTGCTCAGTCATGGGAATATATCTGCCTTCTGCGTCCATCCTATTCATTGACATCTACTTGTCTCCCCAGCGTTTTTCTTGAACCTGTAGTACTGCCTGTCCGAAGGGCTCTTATAGAATATTTTCTTGCTTAGGTTGAAAGTATTTCTAAAAAGCTCGTCATTCTGGATAAAATGACCAGACTTCCATCCTGAGTAATTGTACTCCCGTTCAACGGACATGCTTCTTGCCATATTCAACTCTATCGGAAAATTATCTTGAAGATTATTCTTGAATCGTTCAAGAACCGATTCGTCGTATACTCCGGCCTCATCCAAGTTTGGGGTATACCCGCAATTATTTGGGCCCCAAAGGCAAATAGCATAATGTCCAGATCCGGTATGTCTAAAAGCCGCTATTACGTATTCCTTCATTTTGCTTTCCTCCCCTCCTGAATCTTCTCTATTTCTCTTTGTAATCTACAGGATAAAGTTTTGCGTGTTGCGTGCAAAACCATCCCTTATACCCATGCCCTCTTTTTCTTCTACATTGGTGTGGAATAGGTCCTCTTTCGTTCGGCCAAACTTCATACCTACAACAGGTGACATCTTCTTTCTGCCCTTTCGGGTTTCCTGCCCATTCCCCATAACGATACAACTCTTCTGTTGGTAGTCCAAGCATATTAACTCCTTTTCCTCCCCTCCATGAACCTCAGCAACTCCTTCTTCTCCACCTTCTTCGGATTCCCCACAATGCGAAGAGCCCCCACAGCGGCTGAATCATACAACAACGTGTGCGAAACCCCCACCGCTTTCGCCGCCGCCCGAAGAGGCGCGGGATCGGGGAGCATGGCCCAGAGGTCCGCTCGATTCAGCACTATTGTGCTGCTTGCCCGAGGCTCCTTCTTTGTAATCTTGTCCTCTTTTTTATTTTGCCAAAAGAATTTCCTTTTTTCCTTTGTGACCATAGCAGGAGCCCCTCCTTGCCCGCTCTCCCACAACTTGACTCCCACAGGCGAGAGAAGCATGAGCAGAAGGCTGAGGAAAAGGTGGCGCACCAAACGCAATAACTCCTCTGGCGGAAGTTTTCCGCTGAGAATATCGGAATAGTAGCCGTAGATATCGTAGGACTCCTCTATATTGCTTGAGGCCAACTCAGCACGTTTGGCGTCTTCCCTTTCTTTGATTGCTTCTATTTCAAGGATTCTTTGTTCCTTCTGCGCAAGCAATGTTTTATTTGTTTTCTCCAAAGCAAGAACGCTTCTGTCAAGGTCACGTCTTTGCAGACGGTTGGAGTCGCGCTCAGGCTTTCGGCTTATTCCTTCCGCCGTATCCGTTAGGGCAGGATAGACTACATCAAGAGATTTTATCGACAATCTCTTGTCGGTGATTTCCTCTTCGTTGAACTTCCACTGTTCGTCCAGCCTTTCATATTCTGTCTCTACCCGTTCCTTGTCCCTCTGCAGAGCCGCAATATCAGCTTCCGCGTAAGAGATACTCGTTGCTGCGTTCTTCTTGCCTACGGAGGACTCTACAAAGGCAATTCCTTGACCCGTCGAAGTGGCGGATACGCTGTAGATTGCGACAAAGAAGGCAAGAAGGTACCACTTTGAGGAGTACTTGGAGCAATACACAGCAACAGAAAGAAGCAGGATGAGGGCACAGGCAGACATCAACGCCACTGGCGTCGGAGCCCCTTCTTTCGTCAGGGAGTACCAATAATAGTACGCCTCAAGGGGGGTTCCGAGGGCCACGAGGCAGAAGGCGAAGATTTTTGTCAGTACGGAATTTCGGCGCTCGGGAGGAGCTTCGGGGGTGTCAGGCTTCCTCAAGATTTTGACTCCTTGTGGAGGGATTCAATTGGGATACGAAGGCGTTCGGGATCTTCACGGGAACAGGGATGAAGGGAATGTCGGCGAGGACGTAGGAAGGAAATACGTCGAGAGCGTAGAATTTCACGCGGTCTATTGAGACGCTATGGGAGGGGAGGTCTTTGCCTATGGCGGCTTCGAGACCGGGAAGGGTTTGGTAGTGATGTCCGGGGAGGAGTGGTTGTTTCATACCTAAAACCGTGCCTTGCCCAGCTCATCGAAGATGTGCTTCCCCACAAGAGGGTCCACGCAATTGCGCAGCACCTGTCGTTTGTTCCCGATCTTGCTGTCCCTGACGATTTCGTAACCATCGAAATCGGAGATTTTGTTCTTGCTGCGTATCTTGCTTCCCTCAAAATCAGCGTGACCTACCTTGAAATTGGACCAGAAAAGATGGCGCTGAAGCTCGAAGGACGGAGGGATCAAAGGCTCGTAATAAGGCTTGACGTTCTCGACAACAAAGAATCCTTTGTGATATGTGGAAAGGAACACAATCTCCGCATACAGCTTCATATCGGGCATGATGGGGTCGAAGCCTTTCCCGAGCACCCCTACGTTGTGGCGATATTGCCCAGGGGAAGGACAAGGAGGGGAAGCCCAGATGAAAGCGTATTCTGAGAAATGTTTCTCCAAAAACTCGTGGGCGTCTGCAACGATCACTTCATCTTGAGGGTATAGCTTGGAATAGACTTCCGCAATAGCGGGGTCCAGCTCCACAGCCGTCACCTCACAATCAGTCCACAGCTTCCGGTTTCCGCCTATCCCTGCATACAAGTTGTATTCCTTTGCGCGCTAGTCTATCATATATTGTGCGTAATGTCAACCAAAAGGCGACGTTTCTTCGAACAAATGAAACACCAAAGAGCCATTATATATTTGAAACGTTCCGATATAAGACAGGGAATCATCTTCAATAGGGTGCCCGGTCCCGATCAAACGAAACGTCCGCTTCTCCTTTTGTGCTTCCGTATCAACCTTAGCCCACATGAAGGGAAGGCCGCTCTGAGTCTGGACGCAAAGAATCCGTGCGTCTGAGGGGAGTGATATTTCTTGTCTATCGAGGAGGTCTATAGGGAACTTCCAGATGCTCTTCATTTTAAGTCTCCTTTCTTTCGTATATACGCATAAGGATCATTTTCGCTCTCTTCCGTGTAATTATAATGACAATTGTCTGCCGACTCATCGGTCCTGTTCATCCACTTCCATCCGCAGGCTTCTCCAAGGTACTGAACACACAGATTGTCCGCAGGTTTACTTGGGCAGTTATTGCAGGATTTCATGCCAGGGTTCCTTTGATGCGCATGAGTTCTTTGCCCGCTTCGTCTAGCCTCTTCTTTGCTTCTTTTTGTCCTTCCTCGTCGAACATAGACCAGTAGTACCAATCTTTCCACGCCAAGTCATAATTATCTTTTGCCTGCTGTTCTTTGTCGGTCATGACTTCTCCTCCCCCTCTTCTTTAAGTGCCTTTGCTCTCCCTAATGTGTCGTTTGCTTCGTGCAGCCTTCTTCGTGCAGTCTCCGCTTTCTCTGCAAACACGCCTTCCAAAAAGTCTTTAGCTTCTTCGAAAGTGGCCAAGAAGATATGGCTCTGGGTTGCTTTGGCCTCCCTCCTGCCTTTTACCCATACGGAATTTACTGTTTCTCTTTCCACAAGAACTTTTTCTATTTTTGGTTGCCAGTAGTAGCTTGCTTTGTACTTTATCATGTCTTCTCCTCCCCCGCAGGGCTTAGAACTCCGTCTTCCCCTCTCCCTCTTTATCAAGATACGAGAAATCCACTTCATCCTCTCCCATCTTGATCTTCTTCACGTTGTAGTTCTCCAGCGACCTCTCCGGCATTATCCACACCGTCAAGTTCGGTGCCTCTTCATCTATGAACATCTTGCGGTGCGTTGCTCCCATCTCCACGAGTTTTGCTGCCAATTGAGTGGGTGTGTACGCACGGAATTGCTTGTCCGTGAATATGAACTTCTTCAGCTCCTTGGGGCTGAATATGTAGATATTGTCCTTGTACTCTTCGCTGTACTCGCGCCATGTCCTTCCCACCCGCAGATGCTTCTTGCTCACTCCCGAGGGAAGTTCCATCAAGTATTCGGCAATATACTCGCGCAAAGTCGATACGTCGTCAAAGGTATTCGTGGGATCGGAAGCCACGACCTCGCAATTGTCAAGCGCAGTCTGCATGATCTTGTCCCACTGGAAGCTCTTGAGTTTCGGAGGCTTCTTGTGAAGCTGACGGAAGCTTTGCTCGATGAACGAATCCTGCTTGATGATCTCGCTTTCGGAGAAGAATTTGAACTCCTTGCCGTTGATTATCCATGTGTATACAGGCACATCTTCCGTGAGATGTTGCGTCATGGCCCCGAAGCTCAGATCACTTACCTCCGAGCCACCGATTCCGTACATCCTCTCCTTGCACTTGCTTTTGTTGCATACGGCGAAAAGGGGTGCGTCCTTGCATTTATAGGAATAATCCCTCTTCCTATGGGAAGAAAATATGGTTGCCTCAAGAGTGTGATCCGGGATCGGTACGGGGATAGCCGCGTTCATCTCCCGTACCTGTTCTTCGAAGGTCCCTGTTTTTGATTTGTAATAACGGGCAACGGAGAACAAAAAATTATTCCAGTTTTCCATGGACTGCTGCAGGGTCAGGATTTGAAGACACGGAGGCCCGTCGGAAAACGGAAGCTCCCTCATAAAGCGGGTGAGGATCTCCTCGCTCGTCCGGTTCTGCTCCATCAAAGCCAATGCATCATGGAAAGACTCCACCAAATTCCCTTCGGAATCTATCATTTTCCTGTTGGATTCCCCGAAATAAGGTAGGTTGATCCAGTTGCCTGTGCCTCCGTTGACCGAGCGTTGTTTGGGAAATATCTCTGTCTTGACCGGAAGACCCAGGAGATCCCGGAATTCCTGCAATATCGGAATGACAACTGAAGCGGGGGTAGCCTCCGCAAAGAACATGAAAAGATGCAGGCCCCCCGATTTTGACCTGAAGGGGAGAAGGGGCATACCCGTTCGATAGAGGATGTCCACGACCTTCATTTGTTTTGCGTTGAGGCCTGCCGAAGTTGCGGGGGAGGACTGAATCGCTTCGGCAGGAGGAGCCTCTTGTACAGCTTTAGGCCTCCCTTTCGGCTTTTTTACCTCCGCAGCCTGCTGGGGAGACTCTGAATACTGCTCCTCGTCCACATCGATGGCTCCGAAGAAGCATTGGTCCTGCTCATTTATGGGGATGATGCCTATGCCAGCGAGTCCGTACAGGTGCTTGGAGTACATCTCCGGACTGACCCATGCCGTCACGGTTTTGTTCAGGCCTTTCTGTTTTCCGTTCGCGTCAATCTCCCCGGAAGGTACGTGGACGCCGTAGGCGGACTCCCTTCCGTGGAACAGGCGCATGAACGAATCTACTTCTATGGGGGATGCTGCGGGCATGTTATAGGGGCCTTTGGGTCAATATTAGGGTGCGCATAACTTGAAATCACTCCTTTGGAGACGAGAAGGCAGGAGCCCCACCTTTGGGAAACTCAGGCAAGAAACTCCTGCCTTCGGGAACGATCTTCAGTTTAGCACATATTAGTCGTCAAGGGAAGGCTCGGAAGTCAGAAGCTTTATGGCTTCTTCGGACAAACTATGCACTTCCTCGTAGCCTTCCGGAACAAAATGTCCTACAAAAATTCCTTCCGCAGAAACAACACGGTCCATGACCCACTCCAGCTCCCTCCGCTGTGCTGTTGACGTTTGCTCAAACCAGAACACCAAAGGAATGTCGTGGCTTGCTGCCTCCCTACGAAACACAAGATACTTTTTCTGTTTGTGGAACAAAAGGAAGAATTCAAGATAGCTTCGGGGGTAGTACATTTTTCCTCCTTCGGAAATCCGGAGACTCCTTGCAAAGAAGGAAGCCTCCGGAAAGGCTACAAACTAGAACGGAACGTTCTCCCCATCCGCGCCATCCTCGGGCGTGCTGTCCGTAAGAAGCCTCGGAGCCCCCGCCCCCCGCATCTGGAACTTCGCCGCCGACTCAAGGAACTTGAGGTTGGGCTGCACGAACTCCAGATTCTCGGTTTTGCTGATGAAGCGCACCCACTCGCAGTTCGTGGTCTTGGCCTCATCGTTTCCGATGTGGTACCACTGGGTCGGACCCGTGCCTTTTATGTTTGCTTTGTTCAAGGAAGCCCAGATTCTCCAGTACGATCCCCAGAGCGGAGGTACGTTGCCCTTGGGTGTCTTTACGAGGCGATTTGCTTGGAGCCACCTATCCGCATGGGGGATATGCCCCTTGGTGAAGGGGAACAGGACAGGGCCATCCTTCTCCTCGCCTTTGACGAGAACGTAGATTTCTATGGTGTCGTGAACCTCGTATCCCTCATCGGAAAAAGCGCCTTCCTTATCCTTCTTGTAGAAACTTCCGGTAACACGGATGGAATCCGGAGCCACGCGACCCTTGAATCCTCCGCCGTCTTCTTTCGGGACCCAGAGGGTCCACGCTCTCTTGGCAAGGACAATGGAGCAGGTAAGTTCCTTGTACACCTTCTTCGTCACGGTGTTGAAAAAGTATCCGGGCTTGGCTCCCGGAATGTACTCTTCTTTGTCCTCCTCATTGACCTGCGGGGAAGTGGCGATGAGGATCTTGAGCATCGGAGTCTTGGACCTGACATCCTCGTATCCCTGTCCCGCGCTGTCGTCGAGGAAATCGGAGTCTGCAGCCGCAGCGGCGGCTTCTTTGGCGAGGGCGTCGGCGAATTTCTGGTCTTCCGTGGTTGCTTTGGGTTCTTGCGTGTTGGTAGCTTTGGCTTTTGCCATTCTGGTTCCTTTGTAACAAATTAGGGCTTATTTCCTCCTCTAGGGGAGGAACCGGAAATTCTGAAGGGCGACCTCCTTTGTAGAAGCGGAATATCGGGATCGAACCGATGACAACTGACTTGGAAGGCCAGTGTTCTGCCTCTGAACTAATTCCGCAATCTTCATTAACGCCCCGTATTACCGGGGCAACACAAGTCTATTTTCCTTCCGGACGCTTATCGAGTCCCTTTTCAGCAAGCATGGCGGAAATGTCGTCTACGTGCAGACAGTCACACATGCACGCTCCTTCCTTCGACGCCTGCGCGGGGGCGATGTTCCCGTTGCAGAAATCGTTTCCCGGTACCGCGTCGTATAGCACACCGAATGCCGTGACGTTCCCTCCGTTGAAACCCAATGATACGATCTTGTCTCCGTTTTTGGCTTCTCTTCCGTTCCTGTAGTGCATATAGTGGCCCTCCTAGGCCTATGGGAATGAAGGGAGTCGAACCCTTCTCCTCACGAGCGTCAACTAGTATCGTTTCCGTGTGTGCGCCGCAACACCTAGTTCCCTTGAGAATGTATGCACCGTCTGCCCGGTGCCACGGTGCCCTTGATACATGGGCGGCTTGCCTTCAACAAGTCACTTGTTCCATGCATACGCAGGCTCTGGAAGACGGTGGGTCTGAGCCACCACAAGCCCACGGAACCGCCCGGCCCGCCGCTTGTCCTCCGAATAAAATAGGGATGCTCCGTGAGGGAGTCGAACCCCCTGAGCGATTGCGCCTGATTTACAGTCAGGTCCGCTTCCGATTACGGGATACCGGAGCAAGATAACGACCACCCGGAGTCGAACCGGGGATAGGTGTTTTGCAGACACCCGGCTTGACCGCTTGCCTATGGCCGCAGGTACCTTACTTTGTCTTGGCGCTGACTGATTGACTTGCCTTCACAAGCAGCCCAAATATCCACGACAAACAAACGCTCGCCCACCAAGACAGCTTGGCCGCAAGGACTCCGCTTTCCACGAGAGCAGGGAAGGCTGCGGGTATTGCCACAGGCCACAGAAGCCAGACAAACGTTCCAGAGAAAAGTGATAACGCCCCTACCAGAGCAATACCGCCAAGAGCCACCAAAACAACCACCAACACACCTCCTCCCGTACTTGAGTCACCCAAGCTCCGCCTCCCTTACAATGAACAGATTGAGTTCCTTCGGAACATCCGCAATGGCTACCGTAGCTATCGAGTTCTTCTTCAGCCCCAGGACTTCCTTCAGGAAGGCCGTCAAGGACGCCGGATGCACGAATTCCTTGGGCGTGAATCCCACGCCGCTCTCGAAGAGCAACTTTATCGTATCTTCGGACGGATCGTCAACCACCAGTTCCTTCTGGATCTTGGGTCCGCCGCCGTTCTTGCGCAGCCACTTGAACACCGCCTGCTTCTTGAACGGGTCCTCGGGGACCTTCGCATACAGCTTTTCCTTGATTGTCAGGGATTTTCCGCCTTCCAGCTTGATCTCGTCGAATCCCTGCATGGCAAGGGGGAGTACATTTCTTACGAAGTTCTCGCGTCTTGCTTTGATTTCGGATAAGCGATCGGAGGCAAGGAGGACTTCCGCGTCCATCTTCTCAAGGGCGTGGACGTAATCGAGAAGCTCGTCCTTGGCGGTCAGGGTTTGGGCGGAATCGTCGAGGAAGGAGAGGTCGGGGGCTACGGTTTTCTTGGCTTTTCTTGCTGCTCGGGGTTTCTTTGTACTCGGCTTTGTCTTGTTCATATTGATCTCCTTAAAAGTTTGACTGGAAATTAGGGTCTGTCTTGACGTGCCATGAAGACACCCTTGTTCCGTCTCTCAATATGGTTTCGACCTCTCTTGCGTCTTCCTCCGCCCTTCGAAGCGTACTCATGTATCCTTCAGGGTATCCAGGCTCCACAACAAAAAATACGTCGCCTTTCTTCACTTTTGAAATGCCTTCAAGATAGAAGGTTCCATCCCAGTCCGGGGGCTCCATGATGCACACGCCACCCATGCTCCGATCTTCTTTCATGTCGGTCTCCTATCCGTTGCTATAGTATCATGTATTGTCAGTAAAGTCAATACCCTTGCCTCCGAATCCGCACTACCGCAAGAACTCCGCAAACGACTTCCCCCGCATGTAGTCAAGAAGGTCTTTTTTCTGGAGCAGGACTTCGTAGATCCTCTCGTCAACGGTTCCCTCTGCTATGAAGTCAACGTAGGTGCAGGCATGCTCTTGCCCTGGCCTGTGGATGCGGTCTTCAGTCTGAGCGCGGTCGATGAAGGAATAGGAATTGGAGAGGGTATACTCTATGGAGCTTCGTTGCAGGTTCAAGCCTGTTCCAATGACCCGTTGCGTCCCGCACAGAACATCCACGTCCCCCTCCTTGAACCGTTCAAGGATGTCCGTCCTGTCTTCCTGGGAGACGGTTCCGGTCATGACTTCCACGACAAGATCGGGGAATCTGGCTTTTATTTGTTCCGCCGCAAGATGTATCTCCGCGACAAAATGCCCGACAACGATAGCCGGGAATTCCGCGTACTCCTCCATCTGTTCAAGAAGGGCGTCGATCTTGGGGTTGGACTTGCCTATCTGAACCGTGGGTTCGTCCCCTACAGCCGTAGCACTACGCGGCATGAACCCGCTGGTTATCTGCGCCAACCTGACGAGGAGGGTAAGGGAATTCAAGGCCGTCATCTCCACGCCCTCGTATTCCGCCTCAAGGTCGTCCACCATCTTGGCATACAATGAAATTTGTTCCGCGTTCATTTCAACGTAGACTTTCTCGTACAGTTTCTCAGGGAGGTCGAGGCAATCAATCTTTTTCCTGATGAAGGCATACGGCGCAATCCTTGCCTTCAGCTCGGGAAGGTTCTTGAACGGGGTCTGAACATCGGGGTGCTGCAACAAGTAGGCGACATCCTGTGAACTTACCATGTACATCATGGATATCTTGTCGAGGGGGACGTTGCGGGCCGCTGCGGAGCGGATGAACTTCATTTCCTTCAAGGAAAGTTTGCGCCTGAAGATTTTAGCTCCGCCCGGCACAGTATCCGTGCGTTCAAGGCCATAGCGGCTCTTGAATGAGGAGAACGGCATTCCCCAGAATCCGGGTTGCAGGAATTCAAATACCGAATACAGATCAAAAGGAGTATTGGCAACGGGAGTACCCGTCAGGACGGCGCGGTAGGCCGAGAGAGGGGCTACCTTTGTTACCCTGTTTCCGAGCTTCGTGATGGTGGAGAGGCCCTGAATTATGTTTTTTGTGCGCTGTGCGGAGGGACATTTCACACCGTGCGCCTCATCGATGATCACAAGTGATGTGTTACCTTTCAGAAAGAAGCGCATGTACGGAATATAGGTATCCCGTGAGAAGCCTTCCGTGTTGGTGACAAGCCACTTCAGCTTGCCTTCTGATCTGGAATCAGCTTCGAGGAACAACCTGAAGGCGTTGTCGAACTTCTTCGTTCCTCCCTTCTTGAACATGAGCACGTCGTAAGGGATCGCAGAGTGGAGAGGGAGCTGCTCGTTAATGAACTGGGAGCAAATGGTGGAGGGTCCTATGTACAGCACGGCATCAATCTTGCCTTCTTGAAAGAGTTTTGTTGCCTGATCAATGATCAGCTTAGTCTTCCCCAACCCCTGCTCAAGGAAGTAGGCAAAGAAGTTCTTCCCTTCCGCGAAGCCGATGCCTTCTTCCTGGTGCTTGAAGGGGGTTGTTTTCATGTAGGGAGGCAAGATAAGGGGGGTGCTACTTTGTTCAGGCAATTATTTGCTCCTTCGTGCCCCGGCCCCTTATCTTCTAGAGGCCGGGAGAGTCTACTTATTTTGTGAAAATCGTCCGATACGCCTTCTCCAGCTCCGGCTCCGTACTCAAGAAAGCCACGAAGGCCCTTATTTTACTCTCAATGATCGCAAAGGCATCATCACGACTGAGCGTAGCGACCACCGGAATCACGGAATCCACGGTCCATTCAACCTTTGCGGCAGTACGCACGCCGGTTTCGCTGACGCAGGCCGGAGCTATCTCCCGATCTTCCCCCACCGCCACAAGGTACTCGAATTCCTCGATCCCTCCCGCCGCGATGTACAGGGGGTGCTGGCTTCTTCCGGTGTACTTGCTGTGGCCCTTCCATTCCTTTGTCGTCTTGATGTCGATGGTCTTTCCCTTCGGGTGCTTCGCGCTTCCTACAGGGAAAGAGATGTCTTTCTTTCCGTACAGGCAATACAGTTGCCCATCGATCTTGTAGACGTACTTCACGACTTCTTGTTGCAGGCCACCTGCGCACTTGTCGTAGAACTCGGTAGTCAGCAGGTCCCCGTGACGGGCAAGGAAGGTGCTCCTCTGCATGTACAGGTCCCGGCAGATCCTGGCTTCGAAGTCTATTCCGCGCTTGGCTGCGGGATCGATTTCGTATGGCGTCTTGAATAGGGCATTCCGGAAATCCGTGGCTGCGGATTCCTGCCATGTAATTGAAGTTCCCTTCTTGGTAGAGGGAGGAGCTGACTTGTACCAGTCGTAGGCGTCGAGGATCGAGGAGGTGATGAGGAGGGATTTGTCTACGATAGTTGGGGTAGTTGCGGCGGGCGCTTTTGCTTTGCTCAATTGTTTTCTCCTGTTTTCCCGCTTTGTCTCAGATCCTTCTGCAACTCATCAAGAGGATAGGGTTCCTTGACTCCGGGGGCCGAATACCTGTACGGATGATCCGCCCCGTATCGCCCAGACCGGATGAAGGGATAATTTCTCATCTCTTCCACCGGAATGAAATACTGCGTTCCCTTCTTGATAACCTTCAGGGGACGGAGCCCTGCGCTCTTGCCGCTGATCATCTGGTACACCGAATGCGGGGTCCTGTCGGTCGCGGATGCGAAGGCTGTGACAGTGAAGCACGGAATTCCGTCTATGCTCTCTGTTGCCGCTGAGGCGGTTGCTTGTTTCTCTTCTCCCATGGTATGTCCTTTTGCGTTCAGAATACGGATATATTAGCACATATTGTCTGTGGTGTCAAGGAGATGCCGCCTCCTGACCGCAGCAGGGAGGCTCCTGCCTCAAAGCCTCCTGAAGCACGACGCGGGCGGCGGCGCGGAGCCTGCACTCCCGGGTCGTGACTTTCATTGCGTACTCTTCGAGGATTCGGGCGGCTTCGAGGAAGGAAATATCTTGGGGTTTCTTGGTCATTGTGGCCCCTCTTTGAAATCCATCGGGACTCCATTGACCGAGTATACGTTCCAAGGATGAAGATCATCAATGCCTGATTTCGACAACATCCAATGACCTGCCCAACCAACAAAAGTAAATATGCGTTTTGTTCCCGGGCATTTTGTACATCCTACGCGATCTCCCTCTTTCAGGAGTTTTTTCGCCCTGTCTTCGCACAAGCGAGTTAGCTGAAGTTTCTCGGCTTTCTCATCATCTGTCATTTTGTCTCCTCATACGCCCGTTCAAACGCAGCCGCAGACCACACATTCTGTGTATGGCAGCAAGGACAAATTGCGGAGGAAGGCTCGACAATGAATACCTTCTCCGCCCATGTGTGCGCGCATTCCCCACAAGTGATTACCCATCTCTTTTTCCCTGTAAAATGATTCCATAACCCGTTGGCACGAACTGTTGGTGTTGCCTGTTTCATTTTGTCTCCCTACTTCGCTGTATTGCTACGCACCGAGCCCAGATTCACCAGCCCCGGGCAGCCTGTTTCACTGTCGCATGTCACAAGGATGGGACCATCCCATCTTCCGGAAAGACCCGGGTGAAACGGCAAAATTCGTACTTCATCGAATACCTCAAACATCTGCTCGAAGTTCGACTCGTATGCCCCCTCTCCGTAGTACTTTCCGCTTTTCTTGAAATAGGTCAGGTTGATCAGCATCCGTGCCCCCATTCCAGTGAATAGATCGTGTTCTTTGTCTCTGCAAAACCCGCAACGAAGTCCACCCTCTCCACCATGGAGGTCTTGATGCGTTCTCCGTCAGGGAATCTTGGGTCCCCCCAAGAAGTTCCGACGAGTTGTACCCAGCTATCGTGCCGGATAAACTCCCAGTCAAAAATACGTGATTGCTTTTTCATCTTTGCTCCCTACCTTATGTCACCTCTTGTGCTTCCCCCGGAACAACCCCGAGACCTGGAATTCATCAAGAGAAAATACCCCACCATCCGGAGCCCTGAACCCCGAATGCCCTTTTCTTGTGGCCACCCTCCTCTCGGGGTGTTCTTCGTTCAAGGGAATGAGTCCCTGATACAAAACAAAAGACATCCTCGTTGGCCGTTTTGTCCATGCCCTGTCATACGGCAAGACTCCTGGGTTCCTTGCGCTCCACTCATTCACGTTGTCAATGAAGACAGGATCTCCTGATGAGAGCCCATCTTCGGCCCCCTCATTCGGAAGCCCATAGAGATACCACAGATTCGTGGCCTTCAGACGGATACGCTCCGTGCCTTCCGTTCCAATCTTCTTATGGGCGTAGGCCATGATGAGGGAGCCGAAACTGGGATATACAGAGGTTCCGAATCCATCATCCCCCTCATCCTCTTCCAGCTCATATCTTGCCCATAGCCTCATATTATATGTCTGGGCCTCTCCCGGGAGAAGGTGGTGGCCTTTCATGTACTCCATGATATCCTCCCGGAGGCCCTTCCCGCTCCTGCTGATCCTGTCAATGGTTTTCAGGTGCCTCTCTATGGGGATGTTTTCGCTGGTCTGGACATCGGAATGTTTGCCGCACTTGTAGTGGAGGTCCATGAACCTTTCTTTCAGGACAGCGGTTCTCGGGGGGAGGAGGATCGCGGAGTCCCGGGCTAGCGTGAGGGCGCGGAGCATGGGGGGAAGGAGGGAGGGAGGCATGTTATTCAGGCTCCTTTCAATACGGCGCGGGCTCTTTCTGCCGCCAACCTCAAGCGGGAAGTTGCAGTAAGAGTGCTTGTGCGCGGGTCTACGTCGCAGCAAATTACGTACGCCAGCGCGTTCCGCATTCGTTTGTTTTCCTCTTGTACCTTCTCGCAGTCACCTGCCTCGCGCTTTGCCGCAGCTTCAGCGCGAATAACCTTTGCCTCAAGGTCGGCGAGGTAGGCGTCCATCTCATTGACCGAGTAATACGAAAACTCCGAGTCAACCTCCCAACTGGTCTCGATCAACCCTGTTCGCGTAAGGGTGAGTGGTTCAGGCTTTTCCATCGGTTTATCTCCTCATAGCTATGCTGCCTGAAAGATACCACAATTTTCCCGTCAATGACAAAGGTAAGAATGGGTCGGTCCATGATCTCCTTGCATAAGGACAACAACAAACTCGAAGGGCAGAAAAGAACCGTCTTTTCCTTGTCCGCAAGATCAATGCGTCCGGAATCAAAGGCCACGGATTTCACGCGACCTGTGATTTCTTTTTGGGCATAGTAGGTGCTCATTCGTCTTCCTCCAAAATATCCTCTGCTTCTTCCACCTCTTCCCTCCGCACATACACATCGTGCGAATCATTCAAAGCCTTCGCAAGATCCGCGCGGAGCCCCGAAGCAATCCTTCTCGACGGCGTGAGGATCTTCCACTCCACAGAGCCCATGGACGGGGAATCGAAGGTCCGGGGGTCAGGTCTTATGTAGAGGGTCAAGAAATAGTACCTTTCGGGAATAGTTCCGGGATTCCTCTTCCGTACCGCAGCCTGTACAAGCGACGCGGTACAAATGTTGTTGCCCGTCATGCTCGCATGTTCGGCAGGAAACTTCAGTATCAGGATTCAGCCTCTCCCCCAATAAGCGAATAAGTTCTTCGATGTCGGATTTCCCGAACCTCTTCGCAAGGACCTCCGCCAACTCGTCCCACGTGAAGTCCTCGTTTTCGAAGTTGATCCACATCGGAGGAGTTCCGGAGGGGGATAGATAACCACCAATACAGGGTTTGCGCTCCGTTCTCTCGATGAGGCCCCGGACAATACGGGCGTCGGAGTTTCCGATCCCTCCGAGCCTTCTGAACAGGTCGCTTGCTTTGTCGAGAAGTTCGTCTTCGGTGTACATGCTCGCTCCTATTTGCTGCTCTTCAAGAATCTCCCGCTTGAACTGCGCGACAGCTTCCAAAGATTCCTCGAACGTGAGTTCGTTCCGTATGTCGCACACAAGGAGGACGCCGGGCTTGGGTTCGTTGCAGTGAAGGTAGGAGGGGGCGAGGTTCATTCCTTGTCCTCTTGCAACAGCGAGTCCGCCACCCTTCCGACCCAGATCGCAACCTCATCGGAATCCCCACCCTCAAATCTTCCGGAGGAGATTACTGCCATCTTGTACAACTGCCTGACTGTGGGGCGGGGATTCTTCTTGGGTTTGTCCACTCCCAAGACCTTCAGAAAACTCCGGCATACCTCGACACGACGTTGACGGTCTTCATCACGGTCATCGCTTCCGCAACCTCCCCAGCTCGTAGCGTTGGTAGCTGGGCATGTCCTACAGGAAACTGTGTCGCCTTTGGGAGTCGGGCAACAGCCCCCTGAGTCAATTATTCCGTGCGCGATTTCTTTTGGTGTCATTTCAGTTCCTCCGTACTGGGCGCAAAATCTTTCTGCTTCAAATCAGGATCAAAGCCAAACTCATCCGAGGAATCCTGATCTTCTTCAATATCATCCAGCTCGTCATCCTGCTCCGCGCAGTCTTTGCAGAAGTCGTCCTCGTCAAGCTCGGATGCCTCGAACAAGTAGTGGCATCCGGCACAAGGAACTTCTCGGAACTCTTCCAGTAAATGACGATCGAGCTGAGCAGCTCTGCCTCTGTCTTCTTCGCTATCGCCGTAGCATCCACTCAATTCGTGCCTCCTTACTCGGGTTTGTAGAGAATTGTGGTGACTCCAGCGACCATAGCAGCAAGGAGATGCAGGTTTGTCACCTCTGTTTTTTCTACCGCCGCCACAATAAGGAAGAGGATAAGACCTCCGTAAGAGACGAAGAACAATACCATTTTCATTTCGACTCCTTCTTTTCCATCATGTGCCCAAGTTTGCACATAATTGCCACGATGCCTAGAACGACGGTCGTAAACAAAGTTGCGTTTGTGACTTCCAACTTGCCTAGGAAGAGCGTAAGAACCTGAGCCAAAATACAGAAGTAAGCCAGCAGAGACAAGGAATAATTCATGCTTCCTCCTTCTTTCCTTGTTTTCCGAAAGCAAAAACAAAGATTGCTGTTATCCCGCCAACGAACAGCATTACATTGAATACTATAGCGGGCATGGACACAAATATGAGCCAGTCTCCCGGATTCCAGCTATACGCGGTTCCGGAAACTCCGAGCAAAGGATTCCACGAGAGTTTTCCGGTAAAGCGGCTTCCTGCTCTATACTCTGTGTGGCCTGTGTTGACCTCCTGCACGTCGCCGTTATCAAAGTCAACCACAGAAAACCAGCAAGAGCCCCTGCCTTTTGATTCATAGGAAGATAGCACGGTGCCGCTATGCGGTTTTGCATATTCGGGTCCTTTGACAAATATCTGGTACTCCCCGTAAATAACAGCAAACGAAAGAGACAAAATCAGGAATGCTCGTAGTATGGCTCTCATTCAATATCGCCAAAGCTGCCCGAGCCCATGAGTCACGAGCCCCCTCAAAAGTGGGCCATCTTTTCGTGCGTTGCTCTCTCCCTCTTTATTATACTTCCTGCACGAAGCCGCCAGATTCCTCGCAACCTTCCTCTTCAGCTCCGCCTCTTGCGCCAGCTTCCGCATCTGTGCTTCCGTGGGTCCGAGGTCGGCTTCGGCTCCTCTTCCTCCGGTGGGGGAGGAGATCACGTGAATCCTGAATCCCTGATGGTCAAATACGGAGCGGCCCTTGCGGGCTTTGGAGAGGGAGGGGAGTCCGATCCTGCGCCCGAGGGCGGAGAGGGACTCCTCTTCTATTCTTTCGCTCTCTCCGGGATTCGTGGTCCAGCAACGGAGTCTTGTGATTATCATAACTCTATGTCTCCTTCATCTCAGCCAAAATTTCATCTTCTGAAAGAATGACATCCGTAACAAAAAGAGGCCCGTGAGAAGGTCCACCATGATAAGTACGAGGATTGCTCCATTGATGCAAGACATACCTTTCCGTGTTGTCTTCAGGAACTATCACCAACACCTTGTCTCTATTGAAAAATGCTTTCAAGTTACACCTCCTTCTCTGTTGACCTGCTACGCACCTCAAAAACAATATCCTCATCCAGCCAATCAAACTGCTCCAAGCACTTCGGGCAAACAATTGCTGTATGCTCGCTGCAAATTTCACAGTAAACCGATCCTTCCCTCCAATCTGCGATCGGGGACCACTCATGGCACTCGGGGCATTGGACCGAAGAATCCGGGGTCAGGGGTTCTGAGAAGTCCCATAAGGAAGCATCTGTGAGGGTCATTTTCCCTCTTCCCATATAAAAGACCCTTCCACAAGGTCTTGCAGAACTTTGTCATACGAAGCGTCCTCGTCTTCCACGAAGACCAGCTTCCAGCAGCCCTTTCCGTACCGGGAATCAAACCTTTCAACGGACTCAGGGAAATCAAGGCCATAAGGTGGTGCTTCTCCTGCAAACAGACGATGAAAAATTGCTCCATCATCACCCACGGCAAAAGCCCAAGATCCTGAAGCGAGCATTCCGTATACGGTGTGCATGATACTCCTTTTCTCCTCTCTAAGAAGAAGCCTTGAAATTATAGAACGGCTTGAGCCACGAAACCACGGATACCGTGGGCGCGATGGCGTCGAGGATCATCTGCTTGTCCTTGTAGGCCCCCGGGGCTTCGTCCAAGGTGCTTGCTCCTACCGAAGTACTGTAGACCCCGGCTTCCGCCATCTGGGAGACAAAAGACTCTACATTGAGGCTTGCCTTCGCCTTGGTCCTGCTCAGAAGTCTCCCGGCTCCGTGAGGAGCGGAGAAGTTCCACTCGGGGTTTCCTTTTCCGATACAGATTGCAGAGCCCTCGGCCATGTTGAAAGGGATGATGCAGCGTTCGCCCTTCTTTGCGGAGATCGCTCCTTTTCGGATGATTGCGGAGCCCCCTACTCCGGAGAAATCAATATAGTTATGGATAGATTGTACTGTTTCAAGAGGACCTCTGCGAACGAAAGAAGCTACCCTCCACATCATCTCATTCCTGTTGCGCTCCGCATACCCCTGCATCAGCTTGACCGCCTCAAGATAAGCTACAGCCAAAGGGTCTTCGAGGGGAATCCATGCCTCGTCCTTGGGAACTTCAATAAAATACCTTGCAAGATTTTCCTGTGCCTTGGTCATGAAGTGCTCGGCTACGCGGAGCCCGAGATTCCGGCTTCCTGAGTGCAGGACGCACCAAAGGTTCCCGTCTTCGTCGCGGTCCAATTCCAAAAAATGGTTGCCTGAGCCGAAGGAGGCTACAGCGCCCGCTGCCTTGTCGTGGTTTGCTCCAGCCAAATCAATCAGATCCACGAGCGCTCCGGGAAAGCTGTCAAATACCTTGTGCATGTACACGGGGTCGGTATTTATCTTGTGCCCGGAGGGAATGTTTTCCCTGACAAAAGAATCGAAAGCTTCCACGGAGACGCTGATTTGGCCGAAATTTGCTGCGAGTACGCCACAGGAAATATCTACCCCAATTTGAGCTGGCAGGATATGCGAAGACAGAGGCATCGTGAAGCCCACGCAGGAGCCTTTCCCGTAGTGCACGTCGGGCATGATTGTTATGGGCTTTCCTGCAAAGGCAGGGGAATTCAGGAATCCCTGAATCTGGGCTCGGGAGGGCCCGTCAAGAAAAGATTCGTCCTTCAGCATCACGCGGGCGATATTGTGCTTTCCTTGCATTATGAACATGAAGTCTCCCCCTTTTCCACCTTCAGCTCTTCCGCTGAAAGAATTCTGCCGGTGAAAAGAAATACACCGTGGCCGCAGGAATTCCCCGAGCTGTTTTCATTGACCCATTTACCTAAAGCATACTTTTCCGTATTGTCTTCCGGAGCAAGGACGAGAGCACCCATGGAATTGAAAAAGGCTTTCATTGCATCTCCTCCTTCTCCGCACACTTATTATGGTCAATGCACACATCAAGACAATTCCTCTTGCATATCGTTTCCTTATGTGTATCCGTCCGCTCGAACCACTCTTTCCTCTCCTGCCTTATTTGAGCAAGAGTCTTTCCGTACACATCCCCTATGGCAGGCCCCTGCTCCCTCATGTAGACAACACAAGGAAAATGCTTTCCGTGAAGGACCACCATGTCATCTTTCACCAGATGGCACTTGTGACAATCTGATTCGGAAAGTCCGCGAACATGCCGTCCTTGCTTCAGGTGAGTTATTCGATACCTCAATATAGGAAGGTCTGTCTCAATATCAATGTCGAGAAAATGGTTTGATTGAGCTGAAGGGATTATGCGGATATCCGAGACGCCCAGACTGGAAGCGTACTCTACGATATCCTTCAATTCTTCCTTGTTCTGCCGGTCAAGCACGACCCCTACAGTGACGTAGGTCAGCTTTGACAAATAACGGATTACTTCGGAGATGTGATCAAAGTGAGAGTTTACTCCTGCCATGGCATCGGAAGTCTTGGAACAGCAAGCGTCCAAGGAGATGGAAAAGTCATTGATCCCCGCAAGAAGAAGTTCATGGTAGTATGCGATAGGGAAGCTGCCGTTGGTGGATAAGGCAATATGCTCGAAACAAGGGAAGCTTCGGGTGTACTTCACGAGGGCAAGAAGGTCTTTCCACACAGCAGGTTCTCCTCCCGAAAACCTTACGTTGCGGAGGTTCCCTGATGCCCAAATATCGATCACCTCTTTCGCTTGTTCAAGGGGGAGGTCGCCGCGAAGATCCTCCCCGATGCCCCTGCAATAAGTACAGCGAAAATTGCATCTATCGGTCAGGATCAACTCACACCTTTGAAGATCACTCTCCCACGTCACGGAAGCGGCGCGGGCATCAGACAGGGAGTAGAATCCAATATCTTCAAGTTTCATTGGTCCTCCCCCGCAGCAGGCACAAAACAAGAAGGCTCCGAAGAATGAACCATCACCGGAGCCTGCTCCCCCGGCCTTCTGTCTTTGACCCAGGAGGCGAACCACTCCTCCGCAGCCGCCACAATCTCTTCAGTCAGAGCGGCCCTGCAAGTAACGCCCTTGGTGCAGGTCTCATAAAAAGGGCAGAAGGTGCGGTCTTGGAAACAAAGCATTCTGTTGTTCTCCTGTTAACGCGCAATTATATCACGTATACTCTCTGGTGTCAATCAAAACTTACGAGAGTGCATATTCTTTGTAGCGGGACACCAACCGTGAGCGTTCTATCCGCGTCATCCGGGAGAGCATGAGCCCTATTCCCTGCCCGATAATATCCCCCTCTTCTTCCGCAAACTTGATGCAAGAGAGAACACTGCCATGGTCTACGTTGTCGTCGTCCAGTACAATATGAAGACTTCCTCCGGTTCCGTGCTCGGGCATGTCGTAGTAGGCTTTGCATATCCGCACCATGCAGTCCATTCGCATATCGTCCATCAGGGCCTCCTGAATACCTTAATCAAAATCAATACGCTGCAGAACAACGAGAAGCTCTTTCACGGAGCCGTCCCATTTGCGCCTGCGCATCAAATTCGGTCCTGCAAAGTCCACAACCTCCATGTGCCATGAAGAAGCAGCTGACTGTGAAGGTGTTTTTGTTATATCCACATAAACATCATTGTACCTGGCATACAAGGAAGTCAGGGTGTTCCGGATTTCCGTTACGCCTTTTTCTGCGAGGAGTTTAAGGAAGGATTTCATTGGCTGCCCCCTATGCCGTGAGCGTCTACGAAAACCTCAAGGCCTCCACGATGCACGGATTCCCAAAACGCCATCCTCCACAAGGTATTGTGTGTTGCGGAAAGAATCTCTTCGCATCCCGACCAGCCTCCGGTAGAAACTTCGAGTCTTCCGGGGTTTGTTCCACTGGCCCCCAGCAGGGACGCGGTGCCGTAGCCTGTTGCTTCGATAAGCTGCGCTATGGCGTTTGCTCCCCGGTGGAAATCCATGTGCGAAAGCTCTTCTTTCAGATGCGCAATGTCTTGGGCCTCGGGGTATCCGTGTTCGTCCATTCAGGGCTCCATCATGTTGTGGTAGTTGTTAGGTGTCGGTATATTCATTGAAACATTTGCTTATAAAAAGTGCGTGCTCCATCGCCTCGTGCTTGTTGCGAGTCGTGCATATCTCACTGCCCGGGACAACCTGATAGGGAACTCTGGCAATTTTGTATTTTCCACCGACTTGGGTTCCTATAACATTCCAAGCATCTTTTGTCTGTGAATGTCTTACTTCAGTTCTTATCTTTTCCACCTAGTCCTCCCTCTCAAAATAGTGGCATTACTGAAACACCAGTTCCAACAACCTCTTGGTCGAGTACCTCATCTCCCTCTTCCCTTCCAGCCACTCGGCATACCCCCTCTCCCCCATGTTCATGGATGCCACGGCTCCGAACATCGATCCCGTCATTTTCCTGCAATATGCGAGATGGGCTATCCCCACTCTCAGGTTGGTCTTCCAGTCAAAAGGATCTATGGGCTTCCCTCCATTGTATCGGACAGAGAAATCGGGGAGGGAGTCCTGATTGAGCTGGAAGAATCCACGATCCCAAGATACGGGGAGATAGCGCCATATCCATTTTGTTTTCCCGTCTTTTCCTGTGTTGGAAGTATTGATCCACCGGTAGTTCCAGTTCTCGGCTTTCGGGTTGTTAAGGCTCTCGGCCCATATCAGGTTCAGGGTGTAGGTGGAAGCCAGATGATTTTTGGTGCAGAGATCGATCACGAAAGAGTAATAGGGCTCTGACAAAGGTTGAGGGTGCTGCGGAAGCTCGGGAGGGGAGGCGAATGCCCGGGAGGCCATTAATACCACTGCCAGAAATAAAGCCATACGTTTTGATTTCATGCTCCTCCTACTTGAGATACTTCACCACCGTCTTGGATATCTCTTCGGCAATAGTTGCGGGAATCCGTGACTTCAGCTCGTCCGCCATCTTCTTCACTTCCTTCACAAGTTCCTGCTCGTAGTGCGCCGTCATGACTTGGTAACAAGGGGTTCGGACCCTTTTCGTGTGGCCCTTCCGATCACGACGCTATAGATCATGGTTTGCTCCTTCTTCAGATATCAAAAGTGATTTCTCTCTTGCTTACCCTCAAAAGAGGAGTCGGGACAGGAAACGTTTCCTCCATCTGAAACGCACAAACAAGCATGCCTTCCTCATCTTCTTCCAAGCAATTGCTGACTACCTTATGAAAAACTCCGTAGTAATCAACCACATCCCCCGGATTGAGCGCCGAGTAAAAGCTATCCAAAGGAAACCTCAGAATCACGAGAACTCCCCGATGCAAATATCCCAGGTCCCGTCATCCGGCGCATGGCCGATGCAGAAGTCCCCGTCTATCTGACGACGCGCAAGGCCGTTGGGTCCGGGAACGGCGTGGTTTTGCTCGTACCAAGAATACGGATACGCAGAATCGGGAGTCCTTGCGCTCCTTTCTGTTATAGCCTGCAGCAGGGTCTCCACAGATACAAGATCTCCGTATTCATCTTCGATGAAAGAGCCTTCCGTTTCGAACCTGTTCTTCCATGCTTCGAGAGAATCAACAGAGAAAGTTCCCGGTTCGCTGTCCTCCGAGAAGGGATACACGTGCAAAGCAAAGCACCAGCCTCCGCTCGATTTCCCGATATGCACGGGCTCAGGTCTCCTCCCGCAGCAAGGGCACGGGGGCTCGGGGTACCAGTAGTAGTTTGTTCCCATGATAGGCTCCTTAAAAATCCCGTCTATAGTCTGCGACTTCAAACAGAAGGCTGCGAAAGCACCCTCCGCAGGACATCCTTTGTCTTCTCGTCGCAGCCTTCGATGGCCTTGATAAGATCGATCATCCTGGTCAGATGATACGTGTTGACGCTCTCCATTCCCCTTGCAATAATCGCTATTCGGGAGGCAACCTCCTCCACCGCAGGCTTGACCTCCGAAAACTCGCGCAACAGCTTGTCCGCACTCGCCTTCATGGAAGGCATCTTGGAATCCAGATCCTCCCATACCTTGTAGCTGGCGTCGAAGTGTTCCTGAAGGGCCTTGGAGTATGCTTCCTTGTACCCCAGGAGCAGGCCCCTGAATCGGAGGGCATCTTCTTCCAGTTGTTCGAGGTCTCCGCGCATGGAGGTCTTGGTGTTTGCAAGGATATCGTCGATCACTTTACGCTGGGCAGCCTCGTTAGCAGCGGCCTCGAATTCGGTGGCCCATGATGCGGGGACCCAGATCAGTTTCTTTTCTTCGGTATCAGACATTTGTGGGCTCCTTTATGAAGGCGGACGGAGGAGAGGCTTACTTGGTCTCACAGTGACTGTGGGCAGGGACTACCCGCAAGTAGCAAGCCATCTTGTCCTTGTACCCCCACCCACCATTACCCCACAGGGTTTGTTCAAAGTACGCCCAACTGGCTTTATAACCATGTTCTTCGAGAAATTCGTTGCATGCGCTTCGGTATTTCCAGAATTCAGTATAAGCATAGCCTTCCCATCCACCTGCAGAAATTCTACTTCGAAGGAAAGAGTGGAATATTTCTTTTATTTCCTGTTCAGTAACAGGCGTTTTGTTCATTTTTTGGTCTCCTTCACATCTTCCCTCGTCTCCCCGAAGCTTTTGTACTTGACAGGAATAAGTGAGTACTCCCAATCTTCGGACGTTAATTGGTCATTGTGAGTGATAGCCAAAGATATCGGCTTGCTTCCCATTCCCACTGACTGAGTATCCCATGCAACTCTTTCCGCCATATTGAAGTAGGCTTCCTCATCCATGGCACTCTGACGAAGAGTCCCTTGCCACGGGTTCGGAACATTCGTCTTGTCCTCGAAATACGCTTCTTCAGAATATAGGGTTCCTTCCATGGGCCCATTCCCGTGCCTCGTGAGGTAGCTCCGGGTCACGTAGACAATCTCGTCAAGGTCTATCTTGTGCTCCCGGCAGAAATCGACGACGTTCCGCAGGCCCGTATTGGACCTCGTGACATGGGGGTAGGAGCCCATATATTCATCGAGTCCGAGGCCCTGGGCTCCTTCGAAGATGAAGGTGAAGCTGTCCGCATTGGGGTGTTGACAAAGAGGATAATCCATGACGGAAGTGTGCCTAATCAGGAAGTACAGATCAGAGCTGAATGCGTGGCCCACCTCTTCCAGTCCCGGAGACATAAAAAATCGAGAATTCTCGGCTTCTGATGGCACCCCTGCAGGGAACATCTTGTTTTTGTAGTGCCCGGATATCCTCTCCAACGAACTCAGGCAACCCGACTCACGAGTGAAAGGAATCACCTCATTCCTGTCCACCGTGGCGTTGATTCCGACGCCACAGCTTCCGTGCCGCTCTCCTCCCGCCACAGCGGGGGACCTAGCTTCCTCCTGTGCTTGGTTGTACACCATGTCCCACGGAGTTGTTATCCGGCATCTTACGTCTACGAAAACCTCGGGAGCGTACCCCGCAGCTTCAAGCTCCTCGTATTCCTTCCGGAACAATATGGGGTTGAGAATGAAATCCTTGGCGAGGATTGTGGGGATGCTTTGCAGGGTTCCACTACCAAAGTGATGGAAGACATGCCGGAAGCCCCCCTCTGAGGCAGGAGCCACCACAGTATGCCCCGCCTGTGCGCCTCCGTTGTGCCGGACAACGAATACCTGCTTTCCTGCTTTGGCTTCCCTTGCACAAAGGAAGTCCGTCATAAGACCCTTCCCCTCGTCTCCGTAGTTGGCTCCTATGACGGCGATTCCTTTCATTCGATTCTCCTTATGTCCTAAAGGGCGACCATGCCCGCGCCCGAGCCGCCCGAGCGGGCTACTATCCCGTCCAAAGCAGCGGCGACCGCTACCGACGTTGAACCGTCCCACGAATCCACCACCTTCTTCTTGTCAGCTCCTTCGGAAAGCTGGATCAGGGAGATGATGACTTCAGGAAGCTTGGTGTAGTCAGAAAGGGGAACGGCCCGCTGGCCCATGAGATCCTGCCACTTGCGGAGGACGGCATCACGCCCGCGCAAGCTGCAATAGTTCCCTTCCTCGACGATGATGTGATAGCAGTTCCACTTCTTCTCCGCCATGGCCAGAAGCTCCTCGGCGGAAAGTTCCTCGGTGATTTCTTCTGCGCTGCCGAGGAACTCCTTCAGATGCTCCGGGGAGATTCCTGCGGGGGTGGACTCGTCGCCGACGGTAAACAAATAACCCTTCTTGCCACGCTTCTCGAAGCAATCTGCGGCCATGTGCTTTGCCGCGAAGTACCAAGGGAAATCGTAGCTTTCCGTGTCGTTTCCGCCGCCGCCGCTTTCGAGGTAGATGCCGGTGAGCTGTTCCACGATCCTGTTGTCGGACTCGAACTGGGACACCTGAAGCGGGGCGCTGTCGCACCTTACGTCGCCGATGGCCCCGAACAGGAGCTGCGGATCGGGCACGGGCTTGCGGTCCAGGATTTCCTGGAACAAGGTTCCGAGGCCCTCCTTGGCGATCTTCTCCGCGATGAACCCCATGGACCCGGTGACATCGAGGAACACGGCAATGGCCGTCGATTCAGGGTGCTCCGTGGAGTCCCGGGATTCCCTGACGGCAACGCCCTTGGGGTCAAGTTCCTTCTTGATGCCCCGGCTTGAGTACAATGCCGAGCGCGACATCGACGCGGTAGCGGTTGCGTGAGTGGCCCATGAACTCGGGCTCCAGCTTCCTCCTCCCATATCAGGCCTCCCCTTCCACGGCGGTTTCTGTGGCTTCTTCTGCGGCGGTTTCTGTGGCTACCGGGGCAGCCTGCACGGACGCTTCGGCACTGCCGTAATCCTTGAATCCCTCGTCAATTCCCAAACCCATAATGTTACTCCTTCTCACTGATCAGAAAACTCAGCACCCCCGTACGGGAGTACTTACTTGTACACATCCTTGTCCGAAAGATCCCAGGGCACGAATTTCTTCGGGCCGAAGGCCTTGCCAAGAATATCCTCATACCACTTCGAGAAATAAAACTGCGCTGACTTGTCCGAGGCACATGGTAGTTCGAGGAAATTCCTGATTGCCGCAGGAACATCCGACCCGGTAAATATCTCCCTCCCCGCCGCCTTTATCTGCTCCTGCACGAAAACGTGAACAGCTTCCTTCTTTTCAAGAAGCCGCTGCGGGAGCACGGAGTACGTCTTGGAAGGCAAGGAAGAGAGGTGCTCTCCTTCCTTGTGGCAGTTCCACCAGCCACCTACAAGCCGGAGTCCGTGGTTCGCGGGGTCAATCAAGATCGTGCCGCTATTGATGTCGCAATGAACGAGGCCGCTCCATTGAAGATAGCAGGAGATGTTGTACAAGCGACTGAGAATCCATGCCGCTTGTTTGGGGGGAATGGTGCCTGCTTTTACAACGTCGGAGAGAAGAAACTCACCCTTCTGTTTCTCGTAAAGGAGGTAGGTGCCGTCAGGTGCGGAGGCCCTCGCTATGGCGGTTGCGGATATTTCCCTCCCAAAGAAACGACTCATCTCCTTTTCCATGGAAGAATCCTTGTACTTCAACATAGGGATGTTCTTCAGGAGAGAGAAATACTCCTTCTTCACAAAGTAAGCGAGGAAAGAATCACCGACAAAGACATCTCCGGAATCCGTGGGGGAACTAGACAGGTAGGGGTATTTCTTGCCCGCCAATACGAGCAACCCCTCCGCGCCCCAAGTGCCTGAAGCAATCTTGTCAAGGCCCTTTCCGTACAATGAGGCAATGTGGGAGAACACTTCACCGTTTAAGGAGACGTGGGGTGAGGCGGAAGCATCAGGATGCCACTTCTTCGCCAAAGCCCGGAATTCCTTCTTCAAGGAATCTTCAGAGGCAGGAGAAGAGAAGATGTCTTCAGGTTTCTTTGCTGCAAGTATGGCTTTGGCTGCGAGCATCTTCAGGTCTCCTTCCTTCGTGGTGCAAAGAATCCGGGCTCCTAGACTGAAGCCTTCCGCACCGGAGCAGGATGCCGCACCGTCCTTTTATCGTACCACCACGACCGCCCCCGCGCCGCCTTCATCCGCTCCCTGTATTCATCCTTCCCCCCGGAGGCGGCGGATATCGTGGAACTCTTCTTCCACCCGAACCACGAGGGGAAGGAGGCCATGTTCCGCCCTGAGAGGTACCTGTTCATGAGGAACTCGCCCGCGAGCGCTTTGGGTTTGACTCCGCCGAAGAACTTTCCCGTAGAGGACATGCGTCCGGCCATGCTCCAACGCTTCCGGGTTTCCTTCCTGCCGGGGCCTTCCGCTTCGAGGTAAAGCTTGGGGTAGGTGCCTTTCTTTGTTTTCTTCGACTTCGGTTGTTTCTTGTAGAGCTGGTGCTTCATCTTAGGGCCTCCATATAGAGATAGTGTATCACATCAGAGATTGGATGTCAATAAGATTCTTTCTCAGACGACAACCTCAAGCAAAGAATTCTCCGCACACTCCCTTCAAGATCCTGCGCGGGGAATCCCGCCTTACTCTTTCTTCATCAGATCCCCATTTATCTCCATCCGCGTCCGGTCAAGCTGCCGAATGGTATCAATGACATCGGAGGCGTAGAATATCTCCTCCCGGGTGTAGGAGGCCCCATACTCCCTATTCAAGACGGTGGCTTTGTACTCGGAGCCGATCCAGTCTTTCAGGAAGACGCAGTAACATACGAGGATGATAAACATGAACGCGCCGAGGACGAATGCCAGCACACCCGCCATGATATTGTACCATTCGCAAGCATCGTTTGCCAACCACACAAGCAGGGCGAGCAAAACGATAGCCGCAACGATTCCGAAAACAAAGTACAACATGAGTTTCCTCCTGAAAAATCTGCTACTATTTGGCGACTTCAAACAAAGGGAGGAGACCACAAAACAATCTCCTCCCTCCCTTCACACCACTACTCTCAAACCATGACCTTGAGAACCCGAGCCACCCGACCCTCTACTTTCGCAAAGAAATGGTTCCTCTGCGTGGAGCTGAATCCAACTCCCGAGAGCTGATCAGGACTCTCCGCCACCTTCATCCTCGCGCCCAGGGCCTCGAAGACCCGCTTGTGCTGCATCAACTCTTCCTTCAGGTACTCGTTGAAGAAGCCGTTGGGCTGCTCGGGATTGACGCAACCTTTGAGCATGAAGAAGAAGTGCTTGTTGCCGACTCCCGTTCGTAAGGCCCGCTCTGCTTCATCACTGGAGAAATCAAGCCAGAAATTCGGGCTGTGCATGGCCGCGACCACGGGAACAAAGGTATTGGTGTTGACGCCCCACACCTTGCGGGAAGAGCCCGCCCCCAGTTCGGAGGGAATCTTCTCGACGATATCAAAACCCCCCAATCTGCTGTACATCACCTCGGCTACCTGAACGTTCTGGGCTTGCTTCACTTCCTTCCCGTAGACAAAGGAATGAATCTGGCCGTCGAATTCGACCTCGGCCTTGAAGCCGGTCCTGCCTCCGCGATGGTCGAAATTACGGACGAACAACTTGTAGACACCCTCGGGCATCCGGTCCCTGTCCGGCCACGTGATGTTCTCCACGGCGACAGACATTCCGGGAACGCGGATATCCACGTCCAGCTCTCCTCCCGAGCGATGAATGGCTCTGCCCTTCGCCGTGCCGTAGTAGATTTCATTGCCTCCGGGTTCGATGCAGTGCGCGTCCAGATCATTCTGGTCAGCCAAAGGATTCTGTGGGTCATCGTTCCACTGGATCGAGAATCGGAGGTCCCCGTCCACTTTCCCTCCGGCTTCCTTGACCCTTTGCTTCATGGAATCGGCCATGTTGCCCGCGTAGGCCCAGGAGAAGCCGTTGGGCCATTTGAACATGGAAGGCGCGTCCTTATCCTCGGGGGCGATGAGGGAGACGAGGTTGCCGCAATGGCGGGCTTCGAGAAGCAGGGAACAGGAAGCCGAGGACGGCAGGATGTCGGATACGAAGGTATCGATGCCCACTTCCTCCACCTTGGAGAAGTTCTTGGGGTTTACCGCAGCGGCTTCTTCCTTCATGGAGGAAAATACGTCCCCTGCTATCAAGGGCGCGGCATCTCGGTCGGCAAACAAAACGTTGCCGACCGAGATGTCGTCCAGCTTCGCATGGCGGCGCTTCAGGGAAGGAAAATACCCGAGGGAGGAGACGGTCTCCTCGGCAGCTTTGAGCATCGCCTGTGTATAGATGGCCTTGGGCCGCTTGTAGTTGGCGGGGGCGACCATGGCCTCGAACTTGCGGACGGCTTCGTCCAAGTCTACTCCGCAGGATATGTCGGTCAGGAGCGTCCCGATGGCGTGATTCCGGATCTTGGCGAGCGCGGGTCCTATGAGGACGGATTTCTCCCAAGCGTACAGGGAACGCGCAGGACCATCCGCATGAAGGTTGTTGTACTCCTTCTGGAGGGCAAGGAAGGCCTGAAGAAGGCCGGTATTTTCCTCTCCTTTGTACAGGGAATTGGATGCGATGAGTTCGAGCACGGTCTCTGTGGAATCGATGGTGATCTCGTCCAGGGAACGCTTGAAGACGTTGCGGGCGTCGCGGAAGGCCGCTGTCGCGGGGGCGACGGAAGAGGAGCATTTGGAAGCGTAGGCGGGAGGGAGCTTCACGTGCAGGTGCTCCCAAGTGAGGATACTCCCGTCTGTGGCCTCCTCCCTGTTCTTGTCGATGCCGAAGGAGGGGGACTGATAGACAAAGACATCGGAGATCCCGTCCTCGGCCATGGCAGCATGACGCACGATAGCGGACATTGCTTTTACCGAGGGCTTGTACTCGCTGTCTTCGGGCAAGGAATCCCAGAAGTCCCAAATGGAAGTTATCTTCCCTTCCTTGATCGTGACTACGTTGCCGATACCCCCGGAGGAGAGCCCGGTGCCGTTGTGCTCCTTGATGAAGGATCTGCAGGCACTGCAATCGTACTCCCTTCGCTCGCGGAAGATTTCGTTGGTGCCTGCGGGGAAGGTGTTGAGGTAGGTGTTCCACAGGCGAGAATTGGCCCCGGGTGCGGTGTTCCCCGGCACAGGGGGAAAGTCGGGGATATTGACAAGGAAGAGCTGATCCCCTCCTGACAACATAACCGCAACGTGGTCCTGAAGAGCCTTCTTGAACTGCTTGAATTCCATTGATTTACTCCTTTGCAAAAATAGCGCCCCCGCCGTTTGCTCGGAAGGGGCGCTCCGGCCTTTTCCTCAGCCTTCGAGATCGTCCAGCATCTTCTGGAGTTCCTCGGTCGTCTTCCCGAGGAGTTCCCCTTCCTTCTTGGATTCGAGGACTTCCATGAGTTTCTGCCGCTTGGCCTTGCGGGCCTTGGCTTCGGTCTTGGCCTGTGCTTCCGCCAGCTTTACCTCCACGACACGGCGGAGGATTTCAAGCTGAAGCTCAAGCTTCTCGTCCTTGTAGCCCTCGGGTTTGAGCAAAGATACCCCGGCTACCCCTTTAGGACTAAGGAGCTGGAAGCAGGCGTCAAGCTGCTCCACGCCGACATCCCACAGGTCCTCGCAGGTGAGACTTCCCAGGAGCGGGAACCGGAGTTTCATGCGCAGCGCTTTCTCGAACAAATTATCCATCTAGGGCCTCCTGAATCTTAGACTCTATTGTATCATGTAGTAGATGTTATGTCAATACAATTATCTTCGTTCTTACGCGGCGACTTCAAACAAAGAAAAACTTGAAAATCAGTTTTCGTGAAGATGCACAGGCCCCGAGGCCGGAGGATCGTACAAAACAAGATCCTCTTCGAGGAAGAAATCGCCGTCGCAGACGAGACAAGGAATATCAATGTCGATTCCCTCAAAAACAAGGAAGCCTCTTCCTGCCTTGGCCTCTTTCCACGCGAAGGACCCTTCCAAAGTATCCCCCACTGACTTGCTGATCGGAACAACTTTGTCTCCGACTTTGAATTTCGGATCGAGTTTCGGCTTTTCCTCCAACCCAATCTCCGAAAACAGGAAGGTCCATGGCTCGGGATGCCGGGAGTCAAGAATCTGGCTTCTCTTCCCTGTTCTCCTGTCGTAGATGGCGACATTGCAGGAAGTTGCCCCCAACTCTTCCACGATCCCGTAGAAATTCTGATGAGGAACGCTCCAACAGTAGCCGCCAGCCGACTTAAAAGAGACACGGGAGCCGACTTCGATCTCCCCGCTGGTTACAGGGGAGTCTGGCTCCGGCGGGGATATTTTGAACAAAGAGCACAAGATAAACCCGAGCGAGAAGGACAGGGAAGCGACTCCCCACAAGATAAACACGAAAGTGACGATACGGAGTTCAAGCATCTGTGGCTCCTTTTACTGAAGGCAGAAATCGGGATAGAGATTCCATGGCCTCATGAAAAGAGACCTCACACCCATCCTGCATAATCATGCGTCGGGTATCCCCGAAATAAGGGAGATTGACCCATGACAGGAAGTCCCTTGATGTCCGAGGGAAAATGTCGGTATTTTGCGGGAGACTGAGTTCCTGACAAAGTTCAAGAAGATAGTCACGAATTTCCTCCGCAGCTTCCGTGACACGAAAGAAAGCGTACAAATGAAGCCCTCCGCTTTTTGACCGGAACGGGCGGAGCCCGAGCTTCCACGCTTCGCGGATCAAATGCGCCTCCCCTCCCGAGGAAATGGACGGAATCAAATCCACGTCGATGACTCCGAAACGGCAAGATCCGTCGTCAAGAACAGGGACGATCCCGAGGCTTATGTGCCCCGCCAGATGAGAGGCGTAGTCGGCGGGGGTCGTCGGCCCAAAGATCGTGGAGTAAACTTTACCGCGAAGAAGCTGACCGTGAGCCTTGCTTCCTCCACGAAAAAGGGAACAAAACACGGCGTGGGGGTCAAGCATCTGTGAATCCTGCATCATAGGCTCCTTTTACTGAAGGCAAATAACCAGCCCCTACCCGCGAGGCAGGCGGCTACTTCGGAAGAGATAGAGTATATAACCAGCAAGCGCCGAGGATACCGGCCATGGCAAGGAGCAAGTATGCGACGGCTCCAAGAATCCGGGCTCGGGAGGAGCCACGAACGGTTTCTCTTTGGGCTTCACGCATCCTTCGTGCGAGGGCGTCAAGTGACCTCATGGCTGTGCGTGCCCCCACGTTCCCGTAGGCTGTGTCCCAAGCAAGTTCAAAGGAAGCCTCCTCAAGGGTCCTGATGTCCTCATCGGATATTTCGAACAACATAGGAAGGCCTCCTTCAAAAAATCCGCCTGTAGTCGCCGACTTCGCCCCGACATATCCTGCCGGGGCCTGCCTTTCTACTTCTTCCCCGCAGCTCCTGCGCCTGCCTTCTTATAAAGCCGGGGAACCTCGTACCCGAAGTCTGCGGGAGCGTCGGTGTACAAATAACACATCCCGTTTCCGCCCCACTCGGAAGCAACTCCCTCTGCGGTGAAGAATCGTATGCCGACATTGTTCTCTCCGTAGGTGCCATCGAGATCAGGAAGGGATTCCTCATAGTACCCTGCCGTACCTCCGCCCCCAATGTGGCTTTCCGGAGTTATATAAGATCTCGTGGACGCAGGCTTTCCGTCGGCAACGTAGTACCCCAAGACCTTTCCGAAGGACACAAGGTAGACAAAGGTGACTACCGAGGGCTTGTCCCATCTTTCCGCCCACCGCGCCGCCGTCTTGAGTTCCTGGAAGTAGGAAAGCTGAGGAATGGGTACCGCTGTCCTCGCAGTACGTGCCGTAGCCTGTGATTGCGTGACAGCCTGAGAACGGGCGTCGGGGGTGCCTTCGGCTAAAACCGGGCAGACGTTGAGGGAAAGCGCGAAAACGACAAACAAAACGAGGGAGAAGAATTTCTTCATTCAGGGCTCCTTGTAGTGCGGGTATAGAACGGGATCTGGTAGGGAAGGTCGTCCGCCTTCCAAAGGGTTCGCGTCATAGCCATACGCGATTTGCTGTTGTACTCGGCAATTGCATTGTTCAGGACCATGATCATCGGCGGCTGCTCAGGGGTTCCTTCCATGGCGGCGACGTTGGCCTCCTGCGCGACAATGGAAGAGAATTGGTCGTAGAACCATTCGTAGTTGTGGATGATGGCCTTCTCGTTCACCACGGCCTTGGCAAGGCCCGACGCAACAGAGAAGGGCCAGATGCCGGAAAAGAAAGAGATGGCAATGTACACCGCGAGGACGGCCACCGCAACCATGATGCGTTTGGTCCACTTGATACCGACAGCATCCTCGAATTCTTCCTTGAAATAGCTCACTTTTACTCCTTTCAAGTCAAGAGATACAGCGGAAGAAATAAAACAGGCAGGAGCCCCGAATTGCCCCCTACTTCTGCCCGCCAGCGGGAGCATCCCCGAACTCGAAGACCTTCTCGGCCCCCACGGCCTTGGCATTCGCCTCCGCAGCCGCGAGCCTCATCTGAAGCTCGACGATCTGCTTGATGTGCGCCTTCGCCTCGATCTCGTCGGAGGAGAGCGACAGCGCCTTCCGCTCGTCCAAGAGGCTCGTTTCCACGTCCAGGCGGGTCTCCTCGGCCTTGTCGATCAGGGAATCGAAGGTCCGGGAGATCATGCTCATGCGAAACGGGGCTTTCATGTCGTCAATGACTTCGGCGGTGGTCTTGCGGATGAACTCGATCATTTTCATGTTGGCTCCATGCCCCTACCCTAGGTCAGGGGCGGTACAAAACTAAGGCACGCCCATACAGGATGCCGGATTCACTATACCATGTATTGTATGTAATGTCAAGTACTATTTATAATGAACGGTAGGCTATTACAAATCACGGAGAAGTTGCAGGCGGATGCTATCAAAGGTGTCCGCCACTACGCGGGCGCTTCTCATTTCTGCTTGGGTACGCCGCAGGAGGGGGATAATATGCTCGCTCCCGACGTGGCCTGCAAAGGACATCTCCTGCCATGGCCGCGTACTCATGGCTGCGTTCTTCTTCAGTACCCCCCAGCACTTCGTTCCTTTCGGCAGGTGCTCGGCACGTTCTGTCAGATAATCCCCGACCTCATCGACAAGGAGAATACGCCCAATGACATTATTGCTGCTCTTGTCGCAGATGAAGTCTCCGACCTTGAATCCGGAAGCTTCCGTACTGTGTGGCCTCAAGTCATCCAACAAAACATGCCAGCACTTCGTTCCCTCCGGGAGATGCTGCGTGTAATCGTGATCTTCCTTGGGCCACCCCCTCCCATCGGAACGAATGATGACAAGATTATTCCCCGAGGAGTCTACAGCCACAACCTTCCCGTTGACCAAGGGATCTTCTGCGTCCTCCACAATATCGCCTATGTTGAAACAATACCCTGAAGTGTTCTTCCAGCCCATTTGAATCCTCCAAATTTTCGCCTGTAGTCACCGACTTCGCCCCACCGAGCAGGAAACACCCCACAGGCAAGAATGCTCTACATCCCCCTGAGCAGCTGCAGCCGGATTTCGTCAAAAGACTGAGTAGTAGAAAGAAGAGGAGTAGGAGAAGGGCGACAAACAAGAGTTATTCGCTCCCCTCCGGCAAGCAGTTGCGCGTGCATCGACCCTCCTACTCCTCGGGAGGTATAATCCGAAGCAGGAGCTTTCCTTAAACTCCCCGCACTCACCTTCCAGCATTTCGTCCCCTCCGGGAGATCCTGTGTCAGGGCTTCCGTGCTCTTGTCCCACCCCTCCCCGTCGGTGCGGATGACAATATAAGCACCGTCTGCTTTCATACAGTGAATATAGCCCCTCAAGTTAGGGTAGTCTTCGCTTCTCACGAAATCCCCGGGCTTGAATTCTGAGCCCTCGCCCTCCACCGGAGGGGTGGAGACTGCAACGCAATACCTCCACCCAAAATCCCGATCTTCCTTGTATCTTCCGTCCGGAAGCATCCCCACAAAGGTATGGATTTCCACCCCCGCCTTTGCGGAGGCAGCGGATGCATCGGAGCAGAGAATCCGGGCTCCGATAGCAATAGGAGTTCCGAGGCTGTCGCGGAATCCCTCTACTCCGGAGAGAACAGCAGGCGCTTTGCGTAAACACTCCGCCGCGACATTCCAGCACTTTGCTTCAGGAGGGAGATCCTTCGGGAAGTCGCTGTGGCTTTTCCCCCACCCCCGGGCAGTATCCCCGCTGAGGACAACGACAACCAAATCCGGCGCGTGGCTCTGACAATGAATACGCCCTCTGATTCCGGGGGAGGCCGCTCCTGTAACTTCGTCTCCTATATGGAAGACTTCGCCTTGGTTGTTCGTCCAGCTGCTGACGCCCGCGCGGGGGGAAGGCGAATTTTCCTCCATCCACTTCAGTGCCGCAGAGAAAGAGGAAGCGTCAGTTAGTTCGCATTCGCCCTCCAAAGGGCAGGAGAAACAAGAAAACCCAAGGCACTCCCCCTCCTGCGCGATTACGACCTCGACAATGGAAGAGGGCGAGTGCTTCTTCAGCCACTCCTGCGCGAGCTTTAGAGTGTCGTCATCAGCACCTTCACGGGGGCATTCGCCCTCTGGTTGGGACAAAGGACACTCAACACAAGGAAAACATCCACAGTCCCCTCCGTGGGAAAGGATTGTCTTGACAATAGAAATATCTTTCGTTGCGGGCACGCTCATTGTAGTAGCCTCCTGGGCTTACAAGGAATATATGGCTATCTTATCATACAATAGATGTTATGTCAAGGAATATCTATCGTGCTAGGAAGGAAACTTATAGGGGTTATGGTTTATGGGAGGATTCACGGGGACAATGAGTATGCCGCCTTCCTTCAGCACAATAACACTGACCTTCTTGGCTCCAAGGTCTCTCATGGCGTCTACCGCAGCTACGGGAAGGGAGAGGACAAACTGCTTGCTGCGGCCTTCCGGGATCTTGACGGTCTTGTCTACTGTCCCGTCTACCCCCAGAGAGTCACTGTGAAAATTGATCATTTAATGCCCTCATCAATGAGAGGGAGCAAGGAATCCGGGGTTCATTGGCTCGATGGTTATGACTGCCCCTTTCACAGTGAAACGTACATACTCCACTCCCCGGTTGTGCAGGTCCCGGACGAAGTAACGCGGCAAGCCGAGAACAAAATCATCGCCCTCCGGAACTTTCAATACCTTAACTTCTTTTCTGCCTTCGTGCATCTTGGCTTCCATCAAACGCGGTGTAATTAATACTTAAATAATATACTCTTTAATTTATTTTTTGTCAAGAAGTTTTAAGTTTTTAGCTCGGGGGCTCTTGAATACTGGTGGGCGGGGCTCGGGGCTCGGGGCTCTTGACTACTGGTTGGCGGGGCTCGGGGCTCGGGGCTCGGGGCTCGGGGCTCGGGGCTCCAAAATGCATACGACAAAACGTCTATTTTTCCGCCAAAAGGCATTAGAAGGGAAAACAAAAACAACAGAAAAACACCTTAACTCTATACATAGCCACGAATTACAGCGAAAAATTATGTTTATTTATATCTTTTCACCAAATCAAAACTTTTTTCAAAACATTACAATTATAATGTTTTGCTTTTTTCAGAAATGTTCATATTTGGTAATAAAATATAAATAAAAAGAAAAATAATTGAAAACCCTCCCTATAGGGCCCCCACATCCTTGCTACATAAAGAGTTATTTCATTGTTAGTCTTGTCTAAGATTCCCGCTTGGTACGATTCTTGCTACCCCCGAGCCCCGAGCCCCGAATTTTATTTTTCTTCATCTCCACTCACTGCATAATTGTATGCGTTTTTCCCGTATTCTTTGAATTTCTGCCTCTGGACCCCCGGACTCTCTTTTTCATAACTCCTTGTTAGGTGTAGCTTTACTTTGAACCCGAGTTCTTATGCTCCCCTGACTCTTGCTCATTCAGTGCAAACCTTCCTATTTTCTGTATATTTTATGCATAAAACACAAACGAATATTTCCTTTCCCTGTAAGGATTTACATAGGTCGTTTCCGAATTTGGTGTATAAACTACGCATATCTTGGGGAAAAGATAGGAATTTTTAGTGCCTATGCATAACTCCTTACATAGAAAGGAATTAGCGTCCACGCAAAATGCGCCAAAAACCCAGATTCCGGTGTAAAATAATTCCTTGCATAGTAAAGAGTTACACCACTCTTGCCAGAAAAGTAAATTATTTTTTCACCAAAGAAAAACGTAATTCCTTATCCAGTAAAGAGTTACGTTTTTCGTCACTGTATGTGAACATTATAATTATAATGATTGTAATGTTTTCTTAATTCCTTATCCAGTAAGGACTTACAGTATATTATTTTCTATATGTACGAAAAACTTAGCGTAACTCCTTACCCTGTATGACTTTAAAATAAACTCATTTTATGCATTTTTCCGCCAAAATCTCACGTAACTTGTTTCTATATAAGGACTTAACTTTTATCTCCAAAATGTCCATACCGATGAATTTTTCTATATTTAGATTTCGATGAATGTCGAAATATCGTCAGGCGTATGAAAAATCATACACTTACACCTTCTATACGCGAAGAAAAAATAAAAAATCGTAAAAATTCGTTCGAGGGTTTTCATGCCAAGTTATCCTTGATTTTGTATTAAAATGGAGGCCCCGGATTCATGGATTCCTTGCCTCCGGGGCCTCTGATTCCCTGTACCTATTGCAGCACCTCCTCCAAGGTGACGTATTTTATTGTGGCGTAGGGGAAGAACCTTTCGATCAGGTCTGCGCAGTCTTCCGTTGATTCCTCCAGCATGGTTCCCGGGACGATATCCGTCCGGATTCTTCCTTCCCAGCATACATACTTTGTATGCTTCGCAGCCTCCTTGTAGGGAGGCTTCTGGAAGTATTGAATCACGTCTATGCCGCAGATTTTTTCCTTCGTCCCCCCGACCATGATGATAGGGCCTTCGGCATCTCTGCCGCAGAATATCCTTGCTTCCGTGGTTTTCATCCTCGATATCCCTTCAGGGCTTCCATGAGGGCCGTGAGCGAATCCGGGGCGGCTTCCCTCATCTGAGCCTTTCCGTAGGCTTCGCTGATCGTATACGCCGTGAAGGCCGCAAGATCCCGGGACGTGAGGACCCCGCTCCTTATGGCCATCAGGACGGCCGTTTCCGTGTTTTCTCCTTCCCCTATGCGGAGGACTTCGATGGTTTTGTCCTTCAGGTGGTTCGCATCTACCCCGAATAATTTGTTGCTTTCGTTGCCTGCTTCCAAGTAGGAAGCTTCCATGAATACTCCGTTGCGGGCGGTGGCCACCTCCTGAAAGTCCGCCATATCCTCCGGCGTGTAGATCGTCATAAGGGCCGGGGATTCGTCGCAATCGAAGCTTGCGTGTACGTTCGCACTTTCGGGTACGGCTTTGGTGCAGAGATGAGGTGAGCCGTCGTGTAGACTGACAGGAGGGCCGGGGGGATTCGTCGCACTTTTTATTATTTTGTAGCTCTTGCCTTCTTCGAATTTCATTTGTCTGTGCTCCTTCTTGTACTCCCGTATAGGGTCTTTTGCCCTTTGCGCGGGGTCTTTTATCCCCATGCGCGGGGTCTTTTGCCCTTTGCGCGGGGTCTTTTATCCCCATGCGCGGGGTCTTTTATCCCCATGCGCGGGGTCTTTTATCCCCATGCGCGGGGTCTTTTATGGGCGAAGTCGCCGCCCAGGGAGGCAATTTCGGGCCTATAGGCGTGAGTTGGATCAACTTCCTTCTATATACTGTGCATATTGTCGCTGCGGCCTCCTAGGGACCCGTGAGCCCTTGAATCTTGAGATAAAATCGCGTTTCCCCTCCCGCGTATCTGTTGACAACGGAGGGGAGGTCCCCGGAGTCCACGGGATGCACGCATTCATGCCATGCGCCCGCCGTTACTTGCGTTGGCGCGTCCTTATCGGAGAGCCGGAATTCCGCCCTGATTTCATAGTCCGAGCGGAAGGGGTTGAAAAACGGAGATTCCTTGCTTTTCATTGTGTACGTTTCTATGGTAGGGGAGAGCGTGAATCTTCCTAGAGTGAACTTAAGGCCCATGGATGCTACGAACGCGGGTTCTGTAATGCTTTGTTCAAAGCCCCCGTAGACAGGATGGAAGGTTGCGTTTTCTGTTTGCGGGACGAATGCGAGGAACAATAAGTAGCCTATAGCTAGATCCATATAAGGTTTTCTCCTTATTAAGCCGCGCGGGCTAGAGGATACCGCATTCCTCCGCTCTATGCGACTTTTTCGCATACTCCCTTACTTTGTCGAGTTCTTCCTTCGCCTCCTCTGATACTTCCCAGGAGCAAAGATGCGCCAGAACCTGCATGATCAACTTGTCACCCGCCTTGAATCTTGTCCCCCCGCACCAGAGGGGGAAACAGGAAAAATCGAGGTTCGCGCCCCGGAGGTTCGCGCCCCGGAGGTTCGCGCCCCGGAGGTTCGCGCGTTCTCCTTTCGTGAGGTCTTTCAACCATGCTGCATGTTCTGCGAGTATTCCCGCTAGTTTTGTCGCTTCCATCGTTTTCCTTCCTTGATCCTTTGATTCCCTCCCTATGCAGGGGAGGGCGCTAGAATTCCTGAAGTATGAACGCCTTCACGTCTTCTGGAGCGTCTTCGAAGGTGACGCGCTTTCCTAGATGCTTACCACGGATTGATTCGTATGAATCCCCATTCTGCCCGAATGACTGGAAGGGGGATTCCGAGCACGCAAGGTAGGGATATACCATGCATCCTAGCCCCTTGTCCCGATAGGCCCGGAGGATGACGGTATAGCGGTCTATGGAGCCGTCGGGCGCGTCCGGCCCTCCGTTGTCGTAAATGACGCATGTCCGCTTCTTCCCGTCTACTACGATGGAATTCTTCATCTTGATATGCTCCTTCTTGTATTCTTGTGGGTGAATTCGCCGCCTATAAGCTGATTTTATGACTGTGCATATTGTCGCTGCGGCCTCCTTGTGGTTATCGCGCGTAGACTATAGCCACGCATTGTATTAGGTAGAATTCAACGGAAAAACTGCGAAGGGCGTTTCCTAGTTTGAGCAGCCCCTCATACGCAAAGGTTTCGGAGTCATAGAATGTAGCATCAGAGATATCCTCTACTACTTCAAAGCATCCCGCATCTTCGTAGATACGTATATATCCTTTATTGTTTCGAATAACATAAGCCTTATTCATTATAGCACTCTCCTTGCCATTCTTTGTCGAATAGTTCCTTGAATTTGTTGCCTTGCTTCATAAGACAAGCTCGCTTCTTCCCGTCTACTACGATGGAATTCTTCATTTCCTTGTGCTCCTTAGTAGGGTCTAGCTCCTGAACCGCACAAACACAAGCCCTTGCTTCAGGGCGTATCGTTCTATGGTTTCCTTGCTTTTTGATAGTAGCGGCATAGGAATCAGGGGGCAGGATTCATGGATTCTTGCCCATAATTTTCTGTGCTCCTTTATTGCCGGAATAAAAGAGCCCTCCTTTCCTTTCTTCGCCTCTTCCTTCACTGCAGTTTTCCAGCGGGCTTCCTTCATCTTGATACGCTCCTTTCCTCGTACAAAGCTATCTCCCGTAGAATCTCCGGGAGAATCCGAGCATTGACGGAATCAAGCCCCATGATATCTATAGCCCCGCCGTTGTATAGCCGGATCAAGGCTCCTTCCGATTCATATAGCCGGTCCATGTAGCCCTCGATCCTTTGGACCATGAATTCCGGTGTCCTTATGATGTACGTATAATCGATCCCTAAATCCTGAATGACTGCGAACCAGTTGATCGGGACTCCCTCATCGTCAGGCCGATAGCGGAGGAGCGCAGCTACTTTCACACGCTCCTTGAAGCGCTCCAGGTTATCGGGAGAGTAAAGGAGGGGGATATCCTCGTATGGAGAGAATATTTCGGCCTTCCATTCGTTGTCGAATTCTTCCTTGAATTTTGCGCGGGGATCTTCCTTCATTCCCTCCCCCACCTCTTGACATCCCTCTGGAGGCATCCGCATTCGATATTCGCGCGCAGCATGATCCCCGCCTCCCTTGCGGAGTATGACAGGGGAGCCTTGAGCCCCAGGGCCTCGGCTGCCGCTTGCGTGTAGGAATCCCCGTAGCCGTACTGGAAGGGCAGGACGATGGTTTTTTGCGTAGGAAGGAGATAATCGAGCGTTACGACGGCGGAGAAGTAAGAATTGCCGTACGTTTTATCGAACCATTCCTTGCCTTGAATATCGATGGTTTTGGGGATGAAGCCGATTTTGGCCTTCAGGGCTTTGCGGGCTTCCTTCTTTTGTTCCTTGTGATAGGCTTCATTCCGGATCTGTTCGATTGCTTTCCTTGCTTCCATAGTACGCTCCTTGCGAGAATATATTGAATCGTGTATAAAGCGATTCGATCCGCCTTCCAATAGGTACTGGAAGGCAGGCGAAGCGTTCTACGCGTAGAATTCGACGAGAATCCAAGCCTCCGGCGTATAGCCGTATGCTTCCATGATCGCGGAAAGCGCGGAGCGGATTGCATCTTCCCCTACCCCGTCGATCCTTTCGCTCAAGCTTATCCCCGCGTCTTCTATCGCGGAGCTTACGGCTGCGCTTTTCTTGTCATACCCGTAACCGCCCGCGTATCCTTTCCCCGCTCCGTCTTTCGTCCAGATAACCGCATATTTGCGTCCGTACTTATCGGACCGGGAAGCGTATAGGCGGAGATCGATGATTGCGCGCTCGTCCTTCTTGTCTACGCATTTGTAGCCGTAGTACAATTCTTTTTCCCGATAGTTTCCTACGGAAAACTTATCCATTCCTTGAGTCTTCGATATATCCGCTTTCATGTTTCCTTCCTTTCCTTCAGTCTTCTATTCCCGCGAACCTTGAAGCCCGCGCCATGGCACGATAGGGACCTTCGATGATAGCCGCCCGGCAGTCGCGTACCGGATTCCTCGGAAGTATCGAGTCAAGCCGCTCGGATTTAAGCAAACATGCGTTCGCTTGCCGTAGCAGGAGCGCGCACATGAGAGGGTCGGAGGCGCGGAGGGCCGAGGATCGGAGGCGCAAGGCGCGGCGAATCAGGTCGGAACGTTTGGAACGCATGATAGTACCTTCCTTAGTAAATGGATATGAAGCGCATAAAGCGTTTCCTCATCCTTCCTTTATACAAGGAAGGAAAGGGAAGCCCTCTATGCCCTTATTTTAAGCTTGGAGTCCGGAATTTCCATTATCTCCGCCGCTTCCTTCCGGCTTTTCGCGCGCGCGAAGTCCCGATAGGTTGAACCGTCGCCGGTCCTTGCGCAGTAGAGCGGAGAGGAAGGATATCCACCCCAATACGCGCCTCCGTCGTCATAGTCTCCGTCAACCATACGGACGCGGAAAAGTGAAATTCGCTTGTCCGATACTTTGCGCGGGTCTCCGAAGGAATCCCTTCCCATAGGTGCACCATACTTGCAAGGTACTGGCTTGAATTGTCTTTTCATGGTTCTACCCTCCTTTCAATCTTCGTCGCTGTCAAGGCACGCGCTATCGATCATATCGTCCAGCTCGCGCGATATCAATGCAATCCGTGTTTGCTCAAGCGCGTGGGCTTTTATCAGTTGAAGCCATTCCAGCGGTACGCCGATACACGGTTCCGCTTCGAATTTCGCCAGCGCGTTCATACTATTACAAACCCTTCATGGTAGCAAGAACCGAAAATATTCTCCGTTCCATGGTATATCACGCCCTCATGCAAAGATTCAGGGAATCCTTCTATCAAGGTTTCGGCGGAACGTTCGAAGTAATTTCCTACCGATTCCGCCTTGAACCATGATTCATTGACAATTGACTTCCAGTCGTCAAGGGAAAGAGTAGCATAGGTGAAGCGGTCATATTCTCCCTTATCGCTTGCGCGCACGCCGTATACAAAGCAATAATCTTGCTTTGTTTTGCTTGTGCATTTCCAAGCGAGGCCATACTCAAAAAGTGATATTTCAAGCGAAGCGTCCGGACCTTCAAAGCCCCTGAAGTCATAGACTCTTTTTGCCTTCATATTCAATACCTTCCTTCTCGCTTAGACTTCAATCGCTCATAGTTCGATTGCATCATTCCCTTTATAGTATAAACCATAAAGAGAATCCCGCAAGCGCACTATTTCACGAATTCCGCGTATCCTCCTTTTGCGAGTCTGAATTCATGGGTCCATGCGGTACACCTTACAACGGTCGGTATGTAAGGATCGCCTACGTTCAGGTAGTCAATATACTCTCCGTTTTTTGTTTCGCTTGAGTCTATGGATTCTACGCCGTAGCATTCAAGCAATTCGGAAAGTGCGTGCATCGCTACCTCATTATATGCCGGTCCGCGATAGCAGGACCTTTCCCAGGCGAAAGTAGCGGGGAAGTCTGCCGCGTTGATATGGCCTTCCTTTATGGCGCGGATCTTGCGGTAAAATTCCCGCTTCCCTGTTTCAAGTTTGCGTCCGAATTGATCGAAAAGGGCCTTTGCTTCAAGGTTCATCATCTCCGCGCCTCCCTGATTCCTGCGCTCACGTTTTCCGCGTACCGTTCGCTCTTCCCGAATACTTTCCCCTTTGATCCTTCCGGACGATGGGCCGCGCGGAGGAAGCCGTCGAAGGTATCCCATGAGAGGCGGCGACCGTTGGAAAGGAGGGATGCTTCGCGGTTATCGGGGAATTTGATTTTGATCAAGCCGGAATTCGATTGAATCATGGAGATTCCATCTCGGATGAGCGGTTTCATCTTGTCACCGTCCGGATGAATTTCCCTTTCCCTGAATCCCGCAAGTCAAGAAAATTATGGAAGCTGGAAGCCTTGATAACAAAGAAGGCAGGCCTTCCGCGCTTCGCCGCTACGCTATGCGCTTCCATGATCGCATGGTCGCGGGAGAGTCTCCCGTCAACCGTTGTATAGCTATCGGAGCCCATGCAATCGATAAGGTATTCCGGAACGGTTTCAAGTTCTCGCGTCAAGTTGTTCCACCGTTTGTTATGCGTTTGCATCATGCCTACAAAGTAAGTCATTTTATGCCTTCCTATGCTCAAGCTAAGGCGACGCCATACGGCGCGCCCATGGTCCCTAGCTCTCTTCAATAATTCCATCGCGCAAGCTTGCGGATAAATCAGAATAAAGGTCCATCGCATTATAGAATAGTCCGCGATGGAGTACCGCGAATATCAAGGCATCTAGCGACACTACGCGGTACCCGTGCGATTCGATCATGCTTATAGCGTATTCCATTTAGTCCGCCTCTTGCGCTATGCGCGCACTACGGTACGCAATTCCGTTATTCCGCGCGCTCGCTCGCCTCATGCGCGCCCATTCGTCCGCATAGTCGCGGTCCATGCTCGCACCGTGTGCAAGAGCGGAACGAAGGCGGTCAATGGCGGATTGCATCGCGGGGGCTATGGTCGGGTTAGTGTGTTGCATTTTACGCCCTCCGCGTTGCAATCTCTGCACGTACCTGCGCAAGCTCGCACGTCAACCGTTCAAAGGCGGCTTTTTCGTGCTCGAAATATACCGGAGTTACTGCGCGCAAAGACTGCGCAAGCCAGGTTTCCGAAAAACGCAATTGCGATATAGTCAACTCTGTATTTTGGTTCATCTCGTCACCCCCAAGTAAGCTCTAATCACCTATAATCATTATACACGATACCGCGAAAAGCGCAAGTAAATAAAGGAGAATTCGATTCGATTTATTAGAGGATCAAGCGACGCATGGGGGCTGTTTAGGTGAATGGGTTCAGTGAGTCTAGTTCAATGAATGGGTTCAGTAACCGATATTTAGGTGAATGGGTTCAGTGAACCTGGGGCCTACGCTACATGTAGCGTAGGGTCATACTATACATAGGTATACGCTAGCTATGGTGTTGTAGTGCGAAGGTTCAAGGGCTCGGGGCGCTACCTATAGCGTAGGAGGGGAGGGGGTATGGACCGACGCTATAGGTGGGGCCGGATTCATCCCCTCCGTAGTTAGGAACAGTCTGAGCATTTTATACACTTCATGTACGTGAAGACGGAGGACAGGCCGCTTATTCGTTTGTCAGGAGTATGTGCACTTTTCCTGACAGAAGGGACTTGACAGGCAATGGTTTATGTGGTAATATATAGTAAAGTAGGACAAGGAGTAACAGGATGGAAGGTAATCTGAATCGAAAGATTCGCGTAATGACTCGGGTGATATTCGAAGAAGCAAAAAAGAATATGGAGGAAAGAAGAGAGCCAAATCTTACCGTCGGGCAATACAACGCCATTTTTGAGGCAATTCAAAAGGTGCTTGATGGGAATGTATAAAGCCCCCGAGCCCGGATTCTCCGACCCAACGCCACAAGGAGCCACAGATGCACGGAGCCAATGAATCACGTATTTTCTGCCTCGGAAGAAGGAACGGGAAGTCCCGCACTATTAATGACTGCCTCCAACGGGCCTTTGAATCCGTGGCCACGGATTCCCCGCCTCAAGGACCCCCCGAGCCCCAGCACAAACTTTCTTTCATTGTGGATGAATTGACCAGCAAGAGCCAAGGAGCCCTCGGATGAACGCGCCTAATCTCCAGAAAGGCGATTACGTCCTCGCCACAAAGTACGTCGATGGCGACCCACAGGACCATTGGGCCGTGGGCTTTTACGAATCCTTGACCGCCCATGAGCCCCCGCGCCATAACATCGTGGATTCAAACGGCAAGCTATTCAGAGGGAACGGTTTCCGCAGAGTAAAAAAGATTTCAGCAGAACGCGGGGAATGGCTACTGCAGAACGCGAAGCTGATAGAGTCGAGCGGCAGAAGCGTGTGGTGGTGGGTTAGAGCAAATATGCGTGGTTGTATGAGCAACGTACAAAGGAAGAAAATATGAACGAATATCCAGTTCCGTACGACATGCTCAACGGCAGATGCCTTGTCCCCTGCCCGCACAAGGCCCAAGGAGTGACAGGGACAGTGATGCTTGGAAGTGCTTATTGCCGTGAGATATGCAAGCACCACGGAGACTACGGCCCGGGTTTTATTCTTCCGGGGGAGACGGTAAAGTGCTTATACGACGAAAGGGAGGGCAGGATTGGTTGCCCGTCATTCGAAACGCAGTACCACGAAGCCAGCCTCGAAATTGTGAATCTGAAAGAGCAGGTGCGCAGGTTACGTGAAATGATGGATTTGCGGATGAGAATGGAGGGGCAGGACAGGGAAAAAAGGGAGCCCCTTGAATCCCGGATTCATCGGATGCGGGAGGCACTGGAATACTTTGCCCACATCCACGCCCCATCAAATCCGAGCATGACAACGCACGAAGCAGAAGAGTCCTATTTAGTGCAACTCGAAGATATCCGTGTCAGAGCCCGCGCCTCACTCAAGACCCAAGGAGCCCCCGAATGAAGAGACCCGAGCCCTTCTATGCAAGAGAAACCACAGCGGTGTATTCAAAGGACGAGATGGACGAATACCTCCAGACCCTTGAGCCCCGAGCCACGGATGCAAAGGAAGTGGAAACGTGTTCACCAAGAGAAATTGCAGAGCAGATTGTAGAAGATGTTCTCGAAGAAAGCGACGGAGCAATTCAACGCACGGAAGCGTTGCTGTGCAAATGGGTTGCTTCACTTGTAGACAGCGAGCCAAGAGCCATGGATTCCTTGAGTCCCGAGCCCACGATGCCATGGACCCCTGCTCCTGATTTACCTCGCCCCAATGTAAGCACCCCCTCCGCAGGCCCGCCCGTCCAATGGAAGCACTGGACCCCTGAGCCTGTGCTTTCCCGGAAGCCACGTCCTTCCGTCCTCTGGTTTGCCGAGCGCATGGAGGCCAAGCTGAGGGAGAATGACCACAAGGGAGGTTGGAATGCCTCCGAATTCTCGGAGTTGCTTGTTTTGCTGGAAAAGGAAGTAGCGGAACTTGGCCAAGCAGCTTTCCGTCTTGCTTGTCTGGAGATCACGGATTCCACGATCCACGGAGTCATTGATGAAGCCGTTGACGTTGCCAACTTCGCAATGATGATTGCGGATAACGCCCGAACGTACAAGAAAGCACTGGAGGTACAAGTTGAATAACCACATCAGCTGCGCTAAATGCGGTTCCCATGCCATCAACGAGCACCTCCACGGAAGGAAGGCGGGGAAGCATCCAGAGCTGTGTGATGTCTGCTATTGGAGGGCGGAGTACAACCTGCTGGCTATAGTCAAAGCCATTGAGTCCTTGAGTCCCGCACCCGAGGTGCCATGGACCTCCGAATCTACCCTCTACGATTGTTCCACTGGGGAAGTTTCGAAGCTCCCGTTCTCATCTACGCCCTCCGCTGAGGTGCCGCCCGAGCCCATAGTATACACCGGTATTCACCCCTTCACTCACCAGCCGATGCGGGCAACCCTCGGCAATTTCGACTCCAGCGGGGGAAAGATCAAGGACATGGAGCAAAGAATCCTGACCCTTGAATCCGAGATTCAAGGGCTCAAGGAATGTCTTGAATTGTTGCCCTCCCCACCTATGCCACTACCGGACGGAGGTAAGTTGACGTGAGTAACGAATACATTCTGACCACCGGAAAGGCTGCGGCTTTCCTCGGAATCACCATAAAGACCCTGCAGAATTGGGACAACAAAGGCGTACTTGTTGCGCGGAGGACTCCGGGAGGGCGGAGGTATTATCTGAGGGAGGAACTTGAAGAGAGGTTTTTCGAAAGGCCTGTAGCTGTTGTCAAAAAGGAGGACTGACGTGAAGTACCGAGAGCAAGTAGGTAAGGCGTTCATTGAACTGAATTTGAATATTACCTTGTGGCAGGCAATCAAATTGCGCATCGCCGGAAGGAGCTACGAAGCAGTGGTAGCCAAAGTGGCCAGCGCCCTGAGCCTTAGACTCCAGATTGCGGATATGCAATCGGAAGGAACGGAAGGATGAAAGTATTTCTCGGAGGAACCTGCAACGAAAGCACGTGGCGTGATGCCCTTATTCCTTTGCTGGAAGAAAGAGGAATAGACTACTTCAATCCTGTTGTCCCCGACTGGACTCTCGAATGCATGGAGGAAGAGAGGAAACAGAGAGAGGAGTGCGGAGCCTTCGGCAGCAACAATATTTGTCTGTACGTGATAACGAAAGAGATGACGGGAGTGTACTCTATTGCGGAAGCTGTGGACGACTCCAACAAAAGACCGTACCACACAGTCTTTTGTGTGTTGCAAGATGGATTTGATGAGGGGCAGTTGAGATCCCTGAATCAGGTGGGGAACATAATACAAAGGAATGGTGGGGTGTTTGCCTGCTCTCTTGCGGAGGTCATGGAAGCGCTGTGCCCTCTTAGAGGACCTTTCGTGGCAGCAGGAGGTGCTTGACTTTTCCCATTTCTTGCCGTATTCTGGACTTAGGTACGTGTAGCGACAGGCGGCAAGGAGCAGGGGATGGATACTACATTTGATGACGGGCGCTTCCCTTCCCATAGGACGCTCGAAGACATAAAGAAGCACGTTCTCGAAGCCGTGGGCTACGGGCTGGACATCGACAGCGCCTACCTTGCCAACGAACTCTCGTACGAAGAGCAGGATCTTCTGGATGCCGACGAGGCGTTCCAGTACCAGTGCTTGTGCAGGCACAAGAAGAAGGAACTCACTCTGGCTTCGAGCTTGGAGAATATCAGGATTCAGAACGAGATGCGGGGGATTTCCACAGAGAATCGTTTCTTGCTTGAAAGGCTGTACTCGGAGAGGTGGGGGAACAAGCAGACGGTTTCGAATTCTGTGCCGGAGATTCCGCAGCCGGTGGTTAGCAGGAAGGAATAAGTCAATTTTGGGGCGGAAGGTAGTGTTATTTGTCTATCTTTTGTTTGTTCTATTGAGCGAAGTCGGCGATTAGGGCCGGAAATTTTCGAGGGGGCACAAAATGTTTGATTTTGGTTTGTATGCGTTTCCTGCTGATGTCGGGTATCTTGGGTGGATCAAGACTGCGGACGGAATGTACTTTGTCGATCTTGACGGGGTCATTCTGAAGCCGGGCATGTAGGGAAGGTTCTCTTGTTTGTATTGATTGCCCGTAGATACGGCGGTGAAGAGTCCCATGCCTTCCCTCTCGGAGTATACGAAGACATCGAGAAGGCCAAAAAAGACGCCTATTTGTACTACGCATGGAGAGACAGGAAGTACGAACCTGAAATCTATGTGCCTACGGAGCGAAACGAAGATGGCGTGCAGGACATTATGAAGCCCGTGTACGGACCAGATGATTTCCTCGCAGACGTAAGGAAGGGGAAGTTCAGGGACGTTACCCATAGCTGGATGGAGGAGACTTTCTTTTGTTGAACCCGATGTCCTTATCAAGTTGTCCGATGGAGCCCTCGCATTCTGGTGCCCCGGATGCCGGAGCCACCACAGTTTTGACTCAAGGTGGTCGTTCAACGGGGACATGGTGAAGCCAACCTTCTCCCCTAGCCTGAAAGTAGGCCCGTGCTGGAACACGCCCAAAGGTTGGGAACCTGAGTTTGACAGTGAGGGAAACACCGTCCTTGCACCGGACGGAATACACGTGAAAGGGGCAATCCACATTCTCTGCCATTCCTTCGTCCGTGATGGAAATATCGAATTCCTGTCCGACTGCTCTCACGCACTGGCGGGGAAGACGGTAGCTTTGCTTCCCATGGACGGTCCTCTTGATTGAAAAAGATGACGTAGCCATTTACACCCTGAGCAAGGACTCCCTCCCTTTCTTCTTCGAGATGCACGTAGTACGCGATAATGACGAGCTGGAGAAGTACGTAAAGGACTTTTACAGGGGAGTGTATAAACGGGAGGATGTGTGGGAGGAAGGAACAAGAGCCTTGGTCAGGAGAACAGGGTATAGCGGGGATGCTCCGTTCGCGTATCTCTTTGTCTCCGAGGATGCTTTAGGGACAAGGGTATTATCGCATGAATGCACGCATCTTGCTCTTGCTTATAGCCGCGCTGCGGGAAGGAAACTCCCTACAGCTGAGGCGGGAATCGATGACGCCGAAGAGGACCTTTGTTATCTGATCGGGGACATGATGGCGGGGGTTGTGGAAGTGCTGCGGGAGAATGGACACTATAATGAATAAGGAGCTTCCATGAGAGGATACTTGGCTTATTTCAAGTACGTCGCGGTGCATAAATGGTTTGTTCTCCTTGAGTGCTTCAATCGTTGCCTGTTCTGGCGTGGCTTTATCCACGACTGGGATAAATTCCTGCCCTTCTCTTTCTTTGCCTACGCCAATCTGTTCTACAACAAAGATGGAAGCAAGAAACAGAAGAGGGACGCTACAGGATACTACAAGCCCACGGACACAGGAAACAAAGCATTCGAGGATGCGTGGTTCGTTCATACAAGGCTTCATCAGCATCATTGGCAGTACTGGGTCCTGGCAACAGAGAGGGGACAAGAGAAACTTATCCCTATGCACCCTTCCGCGATCCTTGAGATGTACTGTGATTGGGTCGGAGCTGGAAAGGCCCAAGGGACCCCCGATACGAAGGCATGGTGGGAAGCCAACAAGGAAAAGATGCGTTTCCATCCCGACACGTATAAACAGATAGAATCTCTTGTGTATACGTAAGGAAGGCAACGTTTGTCAGCACCCATAGCGCCGCGCAGAAAAAGAGGCAACATCCTCCCTCCCCTCCAGTTCATAATGACGGGGCCGCAGGAGACGATATTCAATGATCCTGCCAGAAATAGGGTGGTGGTTGCCGGGAGACGTTTCGGGAAGACGTATCTGGGAAAGTATGAAGTTTCCAAGTACGCCGTAAGGAAAGCAAACTCCTATATATGGTTTATTGCACCTTCGAGAGGCATGGGGAAGCGCCTGCTTTGGAAGCCGCTCAAGGAGTTTCTTCCAAGGGCGTACATCAAAGATAAGAATGAAACCGATCTGTCCATCGAGTTGTTGAACGGGTCTACCATAACAGTAAAGAGTGCGGACAACCCTGATTCTCTCCGTGGAGATCCCCTCGATTTCGTGGTTTTCGACGAAGCCCGCGATCAGGCTGCGTATACGTGGGAAGTCATACGCCCCAGTTTGGCGGATAAACAGGGGGATGCCTTATTCATAACCACTCCAAACGGCTTTGATTGGGTATATGATTTGAAGAATAAGCATGAGGGCGACCCCTCTTGGGGCTATCATCATTACACCACGGAAGATGGTGGAAACGTTCCGAAGGAAGAAATAGAAGCTGCAAGACGGGACATGGACCCCCGGATGTTCGAGCAGGAGTTCAATGCAAGTTTTGTCAACATGGCAGGACGTGTTTACTACGCCTTTGACAGGGATAAGAATGTAGTTGATTTGTCTGAATCTGTGCTCATGGCGCAGGATGGAGAAACAACTATCTTGATAGGCGAGGATTTCAATATCAGCCCTGGGGCTGTTGTTGTAGGCATACGCAGAGGACGGGATCTCCATATCATCGATGACATTGAAATTCCCGACAGCAACACCGAACTCATGGCGAAGGAAATACGGAGAAGATACCCCGATAACCCGGTTTATTGTTTCCCTGATCCTGCGGGTGGTTCCCGGCATACCTCCGCCGCAGCCGGAACAACCGACTTCACCATCCTCCGCAAGGCAGGATTTCAGGTCTACGACCCCGGAACCAAATATCACGTTGTTGACAGGATCAATACCGTCAATGCCGCTCTTTGTTCTGCGGCAGGGGAACGACGCCTTCTCTTCCATAAAGGAGGGTCCACCCAGCATATCAAAAAGTCCTTGGACGGATTCACCTATGTGGAAGGAACCCGGATTCCTGATCCCAAGTCGCCATTAGGTCATATAGGTGATGCATTAGGATATCTGATTATGGCACAACTTCCACTCAAAAACGGGATGCAGAGAGTCCCCGTGACAGGAGCCTAGCCTCCCCGTATCTCCGCAGTATTGCGTCTTCCGCCGTTTCATTGTATACTTGTATGTAATTGTCCGCTCCTACAGGAGGCCACAAGATGCCCATGAAGAAAGGTTCCTCGCAGAAAGCGGTCTCTGCCAACATCTCCGAGCTTGAACACAGCGGGAAGTATTCCCATAAGCAGGCCGTAGCTATTGCCTTAGAGAAGGCGGGCAAAAGCAAGAAATCCTCCAAAAAGCCTGCACAGAAAAAAGGAAAGAAGTAAATGGACTATACCCTCGCCTCCGTAGCCGCAGCCTCCATGGGCTCCGCCGTCCCCATCCCCGTGGGTCTGATGACCGTGCACCGTGAATATGAAGCCAACAAGGGCCGATGGGCCTTGATGCGTGATGTCGTCGAAGGCGAGGATGTTGTAAAGGAAAACAAGACAACCTACCTCCCCCAGCCCAACGGCATGAACGAATCCGAGTACCTTGCCTACCTGAACCGCGCCTCCTTCACTGGATTCACGGGACGCGCAATCGATGCCATGCTGGGTCTTGTGGGAAGGAAGAAGCCCACGTTCGAAGCGCCCAAAGAAATCAGGGCTCTTGAATCCGACATCACGCTGACAGGCGTCCCCCTGGACGCTTTTGCCATGAACTCCCTGGCCGAAACACTTACTCCCGGAAGGGTGGGTATTCTTGTTGAGTACCCGGTCACGCCCGAGGAGCCACTGGTCAGGATGGACGTGGAGAACTACGGAATCAGGCCCTACCTCATTATGTACACGGCGGAGAATATCCTCGACTGGAGGGAAGGCCGTATCGGAAACAGAAGGGTGCTGACGTACCTTAAATTGCAGGATACCTATGAGGAGCCTTTTGCCTCCGGAACTTCCCTGTATACCTACGAAACGAAGATATCCACCCGCGTCAGGATATTCCGTCTTGAGGAATCCGAGGGAGTGGTCAACTGCGTCTTTGAGGTCTACGAAGTTGATCCCGATGCTTTGGTGGGGACGAAAGAGAAGATGCTCCCGCTGGATTCCGGCTACATTTTCTGCGACGGCGAACCCATGCACTATATCCCCTTCTACCCCATCGGCCCCATGGAAAACACCATGAAGGTTCAGCGTCCGCCCTTGCTCGATATGGCGTTCCTGAATATCCACCACTACCAAGCTTCTGCCGACCGCAACCATGCGGTGCATTGGGCGGATGTTCCCACCCCCGTCATCAGCGGGCAGTTGATGGACGAGAACGGGCAGGTGGCAAAGAGCATCAAGCTCGGCCCGACTTCGGCTATCATGCTCACCGAGGGAGGAAGCGCCACCTTCCTGGAAATGACCGGAGAAGGCATCAATCCCACGAAAGAGTTGATGCGTGAATATGTGGACGATATGTCAGTCCTCGGAAACAAGATCCTCGCGGGGGATGCCAAATCGACGGAAGCCGCCGAGACCGCAGCCATCCACCGCGCGGGAGAGCAGGCAATCCTTGCCACCATGGCCAACAATATCTCCTTGGCCCTCACGTCCGCGCTCAGATGCATGGCCGAATTCATGGGTCTGAAAGGCAAGGACAGGCAGGAAATCACCTATCGATTGTCCACCAACTATTTGCCGGGGAATATTGACAGCCAGACTCTCATTGCCCTCATCGGAGCGAGGACGGCCAACAAGATCAGCGACGAGGAATTCTACGAAGCTATTGTCGCCGGAGGCCTCGTGCGCGGAGACAAGAGCTTCGAGAAGCACATGAAGGAGATCGCGGCACTTCCTCCTATTGTAGCGCCTCCTGCGGAAGGTGGTTTGACCACGGCGTCCGCGACTTCAGGCTTGCTTAAATAAGTTGGAATAAGGCGGTGGAATCACCGCTTGACACTTTGTAACTCTTGTTGTAGTATAGACAATGTTAGTATACGGTTTGCTTCTGGACAGGCCCGGTTGAGCCTACGACAGAGGCAAAATAATCATCTCTCTGCATTGCCGATTGGCAAAGAAGGTTGCATGGCGTTTCAGGACGAGCTTCGGGACATTCTGGTTGGATTTGTGCCTGAAGACAAGAAGGAAGAGTTCACGGAAAAATCGGCGGGTATCTTCGAGAAGATGGGCACGGTATTCAACGAAAGCGCTGCAAGCATCGCCGCCCAGAAGACCAAGATACGCGAGCTGGAAGCGAAGGCCCAGACAGTCACGTCTGCGGACCCCGAGGAGTTCAGCAAGGTTTTGCGGCAACTTGAGGACCGGGACAAGATTCTGGAGTCCAAGCAGAAAGAACTTGACGAGGTGAACGCGAAGTTTCAAGGCACCTCCAAGCAGAACAAGGAATTCGAGAAGCTGGCGAAGAAGCTCCAGGATCAGGTGGACAAAGAATCCAGAATCCTGAACGAGACGGTGAAAGCCGCCGAACTCCGCAAGGCCATCTCTTCCTTGTCGCTCAAGGACCCGAGCATGTCCGATGAAGTCTTTGGTCTGTTGTCCGGTGACATCAAGATCGATGTGGGTGAGGACGGTACGCGGCGCGTGTATGCGCGCATGAAAGGCGACAGCGGTGTGGAGATGGAGGTTACGCCTCTTGACTACATCAAGAACTGGGCCGATACCAGCGTTCTTGCCAAAAGCATCCTTGCTCCTCCGAGGTCCTCGGGAAGCGGAGCGTCAGGTGCCGGAGGTGCGGGGTCCATAGGGGGCTCCAAATCGACCGAGCAATTATATCAGGAAGCCCTCGCAAGCGGCAGAACAGAATTAGCTATTATGCTGAAAGCGAAGTTGGCTTCCGAAATGAAGGATTAAAGTAATTGGGGGCGCGAAGCCCCTGAGAGCAAAGGTCCTTACGTAAAACAGGTGGAACACCATGGCCATGACCAAGACCGATACCCTGAACTATCGTGGCGAGCTTCTCCAGATCGGCGGAAAGCAGACCCCCTTCCTCAACCTCATCGCGGGCAGGTCCCGGCGCTCCGGTGCCTTCCTGTTTCCCCTTGCCCAGACGTGGACCCTTGCTGCGGCTTCCCAGCCCGCGATCTCGGAAGATGACTCCGTAGGGACCCTGACTCCGACGACCACGGCCCGTTCCGAGGCCACCAACACGGTGCAGATTTTCCAGAACACCGTGCAAGTGTCGCTGAAGAAACAGAGCACCTCCGGCTTCATGAGCGGCATCAACACCAACGACCCCAATCCGGTCGTGGACGAACTGACCTTCCAGAAGAATGTCCAGCTCAAGCAGATGGCTCTCGACATGGAGTACGCTTTCCTGAACGGTGTCTACGCGAATGCGACCACGACCGCCACTGCGGCCAAGACTCGCGGAATCATCACTGGCATCACCACGAACACCGTGGCGGCTGCGGGTGCTGCTCTCACCAAGCCCCTCATCGACAAGCTCTTGCGGACCATGGCCGACAACGGCTCCCCGTTCACCGACCCCGTGATCTTCGTCAACGGCTATCAGAAGCAACAGCTTTCGCATCTGTACGAGTACGTGCCCCAGAGCCGGACGGTTGGTGGTGCAAACATTCAGCTCATCGAGACGGATTTTGCTCAGATGGGCGTGGTTTACGATCCCCAGATTCCTGCGGGAACGCTCCTGATCGCGGACATCTCCGTTCTTTCCCCGGTGTACGTCCCCATCGTGCCTCTCAGCAACGGCGGGATGGAATTCTCCATGGATGGAGCCGAGGTTCTGTGGCAGCCGACTGCAGCCTCCGCTGCGGCATACGGAGGCTACATGTACAGTCAGTGCGGAATTGACTACAGCGCCGAGACCTACCACGGCACCCTCACGGGACTCGCTACCGCGTAAAGTGTAATTTAGGGACGAAGATTTTAATCTTCGTCCCTAATCTTTTGTTTCCTCCTACATAAGGCTTCCCATGGGAATAGTCTACTGCGCAACCAACAGAGTAAACGGGAAAATGTACATCGGAAAGAGCAGGGATTCCGCTCTTACCCGACGAAGGCATTGTCATCTAAACAGTGCTCGTCGAAAAGACGGCTTTGTGTTCCATGCCGCCCTTCTGAAGTACGGACCCGAGAACTTTGCGTGGAAGATTTTGGAGCACTCCGACGACAACGAAGTGTTGTGCGATCTTGAGCGGGAGTATATTGATTTGTTTTCAACCGCCATCTCTTGCTGTGGGTACAACCTTACTCACGGAGGGGAGGGAGCCTCTATGGCTACGGAAGAAGCCAGAGAGATAAGTAGGCTTGCGCATATTAAGGCAGCACCTAAAATAAGTGCTACACTTAAACGAAAGTACGCCTCAGGGGAGATAATCTCTCCCAACAAAGGGAAGAAGGTAGTTTACTCCCCCGAGACGAAGGCGCATCTTACAGCAATACGAAAGGGAAAACCTGCCCCAAATAAGGGAATTCCTCACACCACAGAAGCCCTAGCTAACATGTCCCGAGCGCATAGAGGCAGGAAGTGTCCCAAAGCAAAACTTACACCTGTCTCCTGTGTAGTTTGTGATACCGTATTCGAATCCAACGCTACGCATAAGAAATTCTGCCCCGAATGCAAGTCCAAGTACGGATGGAGGAAGCTCAACATCCTGCGGAAAGACGGCTACGCCTACGTCCCACAGCATTTTGATTACCAGACGGTCTTTGTACTCAAGACCGACCCTTCCGTGATCCTTGAGCCCCTGCCTGTGGACACGACGACGAACAGACCTCTCAAGAGCCCCAAGAGCCCCAAGAACCCTGATAAGTCCTTGTACCTTCGGAGGTTCCGCATCAAATGTACCTCTTGCAACAAGCCGTTTATCTGTGGTACAGTGACAAGAGAACTCTGTCCTATTTGTACTGAAGATAAGGAGGCTGTACAGTGAGCATATTCAAGCAGGGACCCCTGACTCCCGCTTCAACCACCCTCGGAATCCTGGAGGAAAACGTAACCGGGATCGGAGTGCGGTGGCATGATGCGTGGGGGGATGTCCAGAAAGTGATCCTTACCCCCTCCGAAGGTGTGGCTCCGCTCACGCTGACGGTGGTAGGGACTACCCCTACGGCAGTGCCTTCGGTGACATCCGGAGAACTGATAACCATCGCCACTTCGGCGGAAGACTTTGCGGGCATCAACGCACAGGTCAAGGGAGCCCTCGTCAAGTGCGAAGCAGGCAAACCCTTCAAGGCGTATTGTGAGATCAAGCTGTCTGAAGCCACGCAGTCTGACTTCCTGTTCGGCCTGTGCGGCATCAAGACTGATCTCCTTGTCACGAGCGTCTCCCATGGGATCAACACTGCTGTGGAGGGCCTGTTCTTCTGCAAGCTCGACAACACCACGACCATCAACTGCCACAGCTACCTTGCGGGAACGCAGACTGCTGTTGCGGCTGCGGGGACCATGGGCGTCGTGGCCCGCGAGTACGAGATTGACTGGGACGGGACCCTTGCTACTTTCTTCCTTGACGGGGTGAAAGTTGCGACTTTCTCGGCCAGCCTTCCCACTGTTTCCCTTACCTTGTCACTCAATTGTCGTGCTGGATCGGCTGCGATCAACACGTTCACCATCTACCCCGGTCTCCGGGTGATTCAGGCCAGGAGCTAAACATCATGAATCTTTCCATTCCCGACGGCTTTTGGCCGTCCGCCCGCGACTACCTCACTGCCCTCAACGCTGCCGGTCCCCTGCCCCCGATCCGGGGAACGTGGTACTGGGTAGATCCGACCTCCGGAACCAACGGAGCCGACGGCATCTCGACCGACCGCGCCCTCGCTTCCCTCTTCGATTCCTCGGGCGCGTACGACCGCTGTGTAAGCGGAGCCGGTGACGGCATCGTCCTGCTCTCCCGGGGAACCGGAACCGCGTCCCAGACCACGAGCTATGCCACTCAGGAACTTGCTTGGGACAAGCACGGAATCACGGTTGTCGGTGCCTGTGCTCCTGTGCAGAGCTTCATGCGTTCGCGTCTGGCCAACAAGAGCATCGTCACGACAGCGACGCTGACGGCTGTGGCGGACACTTCCATTTCCCGCGCCACGGGATCTTTCATTACCGATGGCTGGGTGGCGGGGATGAAGTTCATCACGAACGTGAACGCCGCCGCCATCACGGTCGTTACGGTTTCTGCCCTGTCGATCACCGTCACCGGGACTCTCACCGTCGGGGCGCATACGTCCATGACCAGCATCAACGTCAACCTCATCACGGTTTCCGGTTCCAACAACGCCTTCTACAACACGATGATGTGGAACGGCGGTTCCAACGCCCTCGAAATCGGTGGCGTCGTGGTCTCCGGTGCCCGGAACTACTTCGGCAACTGCCACATCGCAGGAGCCATGGGTGCGGCCACCGCCGCCACCAACTATAGCCTGAAGCTGGATGCGGCTGAAGAGGCCTGCTTCGAGGGCGGAACCATCGGGTCCGATACCGTGGCGCAGGGCAACAACGCCGCTTCCGAGATCCTCCTGAGCGGAGCCGTTGCACGCAACAGGTTCCTCGGCGTGGAGGTCCAGGGGTACGTGACCGCAGGAACCGCCCACGGCGCGATCAAGAGCGCCAGTACCTCTGGTGGTCGCCCGACGGCTTTCCGTGGTTGTCTGTTCAATTACGCTCTGTCCACGGCTGTCCCTGCGGCTCTGCACATCGTGACGGGATCGACCGACAAGATCATCCTGCAGGACTGTGCCTCCGTGAACGTGACCGCCAACGGTACGCAGTTGTTCAACAACGTCGGTGCCCCGACTGCCGCAGCTGCGGGTGGACTCAGCACCACGGCGTAGTAAAGGTAGGGCCCTCCTCCGGTATGGAGGGAGGGCTCTTTTCTTTCGTGGGGATTTAGGAGAATCAAGTGAAAATCAAGTTCTTTGGTAACGGCCATGTATGGGACCCGGGCAACAACAAAACCCTCTGTTCTTTTGTTGGAGGGGAATATGCTACAGACAAACCGGAAGAGATTGACATCTTGCGGAAGTGCAAGTTCAGGGAAGAGGTGATTTCGGCTCCCGCGCCTGTAGTTGAAGATCCAGCTCCTGTCGTGGAAGTCGTTGTCCCCGCTCCGGCTCCTCCCCCGGTGGCGGAAGTTGTCACTTCCGAGCCTTCCGTAGTAAGGAAAGACCCGGAAGTTCCGGTCGAAGCGGAAGCGTCTGCTTCTGTAGTAGTGAAAGCCCCTGCCGCTGAAGCCCCCCACCAGCCCAAGTTTGTCAGGAAGAACCTCCAGAGGAGACCCTAATATGAGCGCCCCCGAACGAACAACGGAAATTCTGGAGGGGGCAAGAGACGCCTTCACCGGAGCCCTCGGAGTCATGGATAACGACCACAGAGAGATACACGAAGGGAAGAGCTTCAGCGTGATCGGGAATACGGGATCTCTGGCTGCCGCCGCCGTGTACGTTGTCACTCTGTTGACTCCCGTAGCCTCGGCAGGCAAGTACATCCATCTTCGTCCCGCCAAACTTCTGTCCACAGCCAATCTCCTGGCGGTGCAAGTGTACGAGGGCACCTCCTCGACCGATGGCTCTGCTTATATTCCCATAAACCGCAACAGGAATTCCTCCAATCTTGCTGGTACTGTTGTCACGGTGGGCGTAGCCAATCCAGTTTACGGAACCATCGTAGGGCAGGATGGAGCGGGCGCTGCGGGTACGGGTAATGCTTCAGGAGGCTCCGCAGGAGGAACACAGGAAATCGTTCTGAAGCCGGGGACCCTTTACCTCGTGAAGTTCACGAACATCGGAGCGGCCACTGCCACCACCGGGTATTTCGACCTTCCTTTCTACGAGGAATCCAGGGGCTAACCGTGAGCGCTATGGAAAGGGTGGCGGAACTTACAGAGAACTCCCGCTCTTTCTCCGGAGACGCCAGCAGGACTACAACCTACGCCGACGATTACACAGTAAGAGGAGCAGGCTTCCTGCTTCAGAAGAACTTCACTATCCTGACAGGGGCCTCCCTTCTTATTTTGCTGGACTACACAACGTTGGTTGGACTGAACAAAGTAGTGTTTCTGCGTCCCGCACAGTTTTCTACTACGAGTGGCCCCGTCACCGTCATTGTCTACAGAGGAACAAACTATTCGGGCGGGACCTTGCTCCATGCATACAATCTGAATACGATAATCGGTGGGGAGTCCAAGTTGACTTTGACGGAAGGGCCTACCGGAACAGTCAAGGGAGAGTCGGCGCTGGAATGGCTCGTGGGGACAGGAAGCACGAACCAGAGCAGCGGAGGCGGGAGTACTCAAACGGATGTCAACATCATAAGGCCAAATTCAGGAAAGACACTCATGGAAGTGGTGAACGGTTCAGGGAAAGACATCATATTTAACATAAGCCAGATATTGTTTGAGCTTCAGTTCTAAGCTGTGGCTATTGTCCGCATGCGGTTTTTGTGCTAAACTTCCTTATCAGTAGGAGATACTTATGGCTTTTGTCGTTGAGGATGGCACAGGAATTTCGACCGCGACGAGTTATTTGGCAGTAACTGCCGCCGACACATATCACGCGGATATGGGGAATACCGCATGGGCAGCCGCCCTGACGGCTGACAAGGAAACTGCCCTCGTGCGTGCCACCCGATCCCTGGATTCCCTGTATTCCGGGCAGTGGCGCGGCGAGAAGTTCTCTTACGCGCAGGCCCTCGACTGGCCCCGAAGCTATGCCTACACCTACCCCGAGGAATTCGAACTCACAGGCGTCCCTGTCATCCTGAAGAACGTGACGGCGGAAGCTGCTCTTATCGAACTTGCAACTCCCGGAGCACTTCTCGCTTCGCGCGATAGAGGAGGGGCGGTGAAGAGCGAGAAAGTGGATATCATCACCATAGAGTATTTTGAAGGCGCGTCTTCCGCCACCGTGTACCCGACGATTGCGGCCATGATCTCCCCCCTCGTTGTGGGTGGAAGAGGGTCTCTGTCTGTTTTAAGGTGCTGAGATGCAATACGCGAAGATAAAAACCAACGTGGCTCAGAGGCTCATCAATAAGAACGGGAAGGCTGCTTCTTTGCAGCGCCCCGGAACTTCCGCAGGCTATACAAAGACGTGGAACGCGGGGCAGAGCCGGTATCAGTGGGAGAATAACACGACCCATGTCATTGTGTACGTTGATCCGGCTACTGCGGTGACTCTGGTGGCGGGGCGTGTGGTTGAGAGCAAGTATGAGGCCACGGAGATTGACGGGACTTCGATAATGTCTTCTGACAGGAAGTTCATAACTTCAGACCTCACAGATCCGACTACGGCGGACAAACTGGTCTTAGGAAGTGTTGTGCTAAATATCGTTTCTGTAAAGAGTTTGCAGCCGGGAGAGGATGAAACCTCGGGAGTAGTTACTACGATCCTGTGGACGCTTCAGTGCAGGGCGTAGGGTGGAGTATCTGTTGTTTGCTCTTTTTGTAGGGGGGATCAACGGAGCATTGGTTCTGTACTTCTGGCTTGTTCTATAAGGCAATAATGGACGGGGGAGAATTGCAATGGAAAGCAACATAGGTCAATTTCTGTTGCAACTGGATGCAATGAAGCTGAAGCTCAAGAGCATCCCGGATGAGGTGGCTAGGAGGAGCTTCATAATTTTGATGGATAAAATTATTTCAGAAACGCCCATCGATGAAACAGACCCCGACGATGTTACGGCAAGAGGTGATTGGAATGCAGAGGCTGGTTCCGAACCTTCGGAAGTCCATCGTAACGACCGTTCCGGAGAGGCGGCGAAAGCGGCAGTCAGAGCAGCGGCAGCAAGTTGGAAGCCCTCGGAAGGAGAGTCCGTTTTTGCTTCCTTGTACAGCGAGTATGCTCAAATGTTGGAGTATGGGCAATATCCAAGCCCCAGCAAGACGGGGCGTACTGTCGGAGGCTTCAGTTCACAGGCGGTCGCTGGATTTGTTCGAGTAAATGCCCTGACGTGGGATACTATTGTAGCGTCCGAAGCAAGAAAGTACCTTGCAGGAGCATAATCTGGAGGGTCTGAATGGGCCAGCAATCTGATATCGACGGCGCTCTGATCGCACATTTCTCCGCCTTGGGATACGATGCTTATACCTCATATCCTAACGGTCCCAGCGTGGATTTCCCTGTCACCCAAATGAATTACGCCGTAGATATTCTCTACGCCCAACCCGTCGCCGCAGGGCTCTTCCCTCAAGCCGCAGATAGGCACAAGGGATTTTTACAGATCACGATCCGGGTCCCGAAGGTTACGGTCGATGGAAACCCGGCAGGATTGTATGATGGTTTCGTTGCGGCCAACACCATAGCGGCGGCATTCAAGCGCGGGACTTCGATTGGGTATCCGACGGCCGCGCCTACACAGTACGTACACATGATGACTCCGGGAATTCGTCATTTTCCAAAAATTTCGGACTCGTGGTACGGGCTTATAGTGAGTGCGGAATTCTGGGCGGATGTATACGCATGAGTATCGAGGAGAACGTGAGGCCGTATGGGATTATCTATGCGGCGGTTAACACTGTTACGCAAAAGTACTACGTGGGGAAGACCACGATGCGTCTGGAAAGGCGTAAAGCTACGCATCTGTGGCACGGTAAGAAGCGTTCCACAAATAGATTTCACAATTCAATATTCAAGCACGGTCCCGAGGCGTTCTTTTGGTTCGTTGTGGATTACGCGGATACTGCGGAGGATCTCTCTTTGAAGGAAGAGAGATGGATGTGGGCCACGAATTCCATACATCCGAAGTTTGGGTATAATCTGAAGACAGACTCCTGCGGTTCTTCCAAAGGAAGAATTCGGTCTGCGGAGGCCAATGAAAAATCGGCAGCCAAGAAGAGAGGCATACCAAGATCCCCCGAATGCAAAGAAAAACTTCGTCTTGCCAACGTAGGCAAAAAGTGGACGGAAGAGCAAAGAAAAAAGTTCTTTAGCCATCCCAATGTTCGAAATATTACGGCGGAGCAGATCACCAAAGCTAGAGCTACACGAATGGCAAGAGGAGGCTACGGATGGGAACAATTCTCTGATCCTGACAAAGCGAGAGGTAGACTGAGTGCCGCGCTCAAAATGTACCATATAGAGCATCCTTTTACAGAGGAAGATAGAGCAAAGTTCAGAGAGAATAAAAGAAAGACTCACGGAGTCCCTGTAGTTTGTTTGGATACCAAGGAAGTATTTGACTCATTGGCGCAAGCTGCAGAGAAGTACGACCCCGGCGCAAAGTGTTATTCCGGTTTAGTTGCCTGTCTGAAAGGGTACAAGCAAAGCTACAAAAAACATCGTTGGCAATATCTGAAAGAGTACAATGAACAGCAGGGTATTGCTATAACCTCTTCTCCGTGATATACTTTTGTTTGACCTGATTCTTTCTAGGGTAGGCTTCCAGCCTACAGAGCAATATAGTGTATAAGCTAGAGGAGAAATACCATGGCAGGTGAGATAGTCGAGGGGACCGGCGCGTATTTGGGCTATTGTAAAGAAACGTCTTGGGCAGTTCCCATAACTGCATTCACATCTGTGAGAAAGCTTCCCGCCGCCTCCATCGGTGAAGGAAGGACGCAGCTTACCACTGCTGAATTGAACACCAGGCGTGCCCTGACATCCGTGCGCCTTGGGGCCCACACACCCGCTGTGTCGGTTCCTTTCGAACTTTCCTATTCGGGCGGGCATACTGCAGGATCGATGCAGTTCGACGATTTTCTGGAAAGTTGGATGTGTGCGGACTTCACTGCTGCTGAAGCAGCTATGGCGGCACAAAACGTAATTGTAGGGACGCCTGCGGCCACTACCTTACTTACGGTCACAGAGACCGGAACCCTCGCAGTAGGCCAATGGATACGCCTCTCCGGTTTCTTGACAACTGATTTGGGTAACAATGGGTACTACCGAATTTCGGCCCTTGTCAACGATACCAGCATCACCATAGTGACCCCGAACTATGCCACTATGGTGGCCCACGCGACTCCGGGCCATGCGGATGTGGTCATTCGCAGAATGGCCTATGTCTCCCCTGGAACCTCTGTGAAATCCCTTGCTTTTGAGCAGACTCTCACCAACACCGCAGCTACTCTCGTTCAGGTCAAGATGGCCATCGGATGCATCGCCAATACCTTCTCCCTGACCATCAACCCCGACTCCATAGTTACCGGAGCCTTCGAGTTTATGGGCCGTGTGCTCGGGCAGGGAGATACCCGTGCCGCCGCAGCCACTGATGTTTCTGTGTACTCAACAGTGGCCGCTGGAGCATCGATCGTAGCGGCTGACACCAATTCCGTCCTTACTGCCAATGACATTTTGGCCTACATCACGCAGGATAATACTCCTGTTGCGGTAGTCACGGCACTAACAATCAACGGTACCAACGACATCGAATCCCTGCTTCCTGTGGGTGCCCGATATCCCTACGGTCTTGGAAAAGGGAACTCTGTCATCAGTGGAACCATGAGCATCTTCCTTACAGACAATAGCTATTGGACCAAGTTCAGGGCGGAGACGAAGTTTGGTCTCACTGTGCGGTTGATGGACCCGGATTTCGGCACTACTTTGACCACCCAAGGCGCGGGCATGGGGTATGCTTTTGATCTGCCCAACATTCAGATCATGGGACTTACGGAAACCACGGACCCCAAGAAAGTGATACAGGAAGTCACATGGACTGCGATTGAACTGACTCCTTCCGCCAACACCAAAGGTGCGGCCACTACGAACATGCGTGTTTCGAGGCTCGATCCTGCATAATCAAATAGGCTCCTCCATACGGGGGAGCCTTATTCCCCTCTCTCCATAGAAAGGAAGTGCCATGGATTTCCTTTCGGCGTTGTCAGTTTATTGTTTGTTGACTCTCCGTACGGGGAGCCTTATTCCCCTCTCTCCATAGAAAGGAAGCGACATGGATTTCAAGTCTTTCAACACCGAAGAGTCTAGCGCCGAGGGCACGTGGATGGTTGTAAACGACTTACAAAACAACCCCCTGGACGCTCAAATCAAGGTCCTCGGACCCGACAGCAAGGAAGCCGCGAGCATTGATATTGAAGCCGAGCGCGAGAACAGCCGGAAGCTCGGTGATATGTTTGCCTCCCGCGCAGCAGGAGCTGCTACCAAGAAAGCCGAAGCCCCCCTTCCTGTTGACAAAGAAGCCACCGAGCGTGTGGAGCGTGATGTCGCCCGAGCCATACGCCTCACGAAGGACTGGAAGAACATCTCTTGGGGCAAGGACGAGCTGAAATTCGACAAAGCCAACGCCACGATGCTGTACACCAAAGTCCCCATGATCCGCGAGCAAGTTCTTGAGTACTATAAGTACCGCAGCAATTTTATCAAGCCCGAACCGAAGAGCTGACAGAAGCGGTTCGGGGCAAGTTCACCCTCGATTACCCGAGGAAGGACGGAAACACCCTGCGGAGCACGCTCACTTCTGTCCGCAGGCAACTGCCTTCGGGGGCGGATAGCGGAAGTGTGGATGACCAGCTTGCACAGGATGTTCCGGTCCCCGAGGGCTTCGAGTATCTGTTCACCATATTCATAAGATTAAGAGGATCTGAAGGGGTTTCCTTTCAGGACATCGCGGCCTACGAGACCGTGGCAGGATACAAATTGACGCCCGTGGAGATTTCTGCTATACTGTCCATGGATCAGGCGGCTTCTTCGGTGATCGGGGAGATCATGAAGGAGAAGTAGAGAGGACTGCAGGGATAATTTAGGGGGAGAATAACATGGCGGATGCTTCCCTCCTTATAGAGTCCAAAGTCGGCGGAATCCCTCAGTTAAAGTCTTTTGAGCAAGCCCTCACTGCTGTGGGGATGTCCGCGAAGCCCACTATTGCGCAGATAGAACGATTCGACGCGGCGCTCATTCGCACAGCAGAGCGACTCGAAAAGCTGAAAACTGCAGTATTTGGCACGGGTGTTGCGGAGCAGAAACTTACAGATCAAACCACGAGAAGCTCAGAGGCTACTGAACTTCACTCTGCCAAACTCCAGAAACTTACTACTTCCCACGAAAAGGCAGCAAGATCCGTAGGCACGAGCGATGCTGTTATGCGCAAGTTTTACTCCGCCAACGCCAAGATGGGCGAAGTGGCGGAGAAACACGCTACCGCAATGCGCAATCTTTCCTCTACCCACGAAAAGACTGCAGCCACAGTAAGGAACTCCCAGAAAGACTGGACTGATATGTTCTCCAACTTGCTGAATGCCCGTACAGGGGCGGAAGGTGTGTTGGGAGCCATGCTCAGATTAGGCACCGGAGCTTACCTTGTCGTTCGCGGTCTCCAGACGTTGTACAATCTCTTGTCTGCTGTACCCAAAGTGTTGGTGGAAAATGCAGCGGCCATGGAGACTATGGCCAAATCCTACTCCGTTCTTACCTCGACACAGGTAGAAGGAGAGGATCTTCTTTTGTATATAAAGAAATTGAGCACAGAAATCCCTGTCACTGTTTCTGCTATGGATAGAGCGACAAGGACGCTCCTTGGCTTTGGTTTCTCCGCGAAAGAAGTAAAAGATGTCATGCTTACCTTGGCGGATGTCACCCAAGGAAACAGCTCGAATTTCGAGCATCTTGCCCTTGTGTATGGACAGGTACGTGGCCAAGGCAAGGCCATGCAGCAGGACATTTACCAGTTTGTAAACGCCGGTATCCCCATTATGGAAGCTCTCGCCGATGTAATGGGCACCACTACCATGAAGATACGGGAGCTTACCCGAGCAGGGGAGATAGGGCTTCCTGAATTCGAAGCTGCCCTTACCAAGCTGACCGCTGAAGGCGGAAGATTCTATAAATTCACGGAAGCCATGGCGGATACTTTCGAGGGTCGTCTTACTATTGCAGTGAATACATGGAAACTCGCTTTGTCGGATATAGGCACCTCTGTGCTCCCCTTGTTGACGGTTGCTGCGGAGAAATTCGTTTCTGTGCTCACCCCCGGGACGATAGACGCCCCAAATCTCAAGGCTGTGCTTGGTAGTGAAGGAGCCAAAGGGGATATAACTGCAGCAATAGCTTACACAGAAAAGCGCGCCGCCGAAATACGGCGGCTTATGGACCTTACTACCAAAGATTTCCGGTACAACTTGTTCATAGATGTGAAGGACCTTCAGAAAGAACTTTTTCAGCTCAAGGAAGACCAGTTCAAACTTTCGGATATTGCTTTGAGCAGGCTGGGTACTCCCGCTGCAGGAGCAGGAGACAAAGGCACCACCTTTCGTTATGGAGGGAGAGAATCCGCAGTAGACGCTACCATGAGGGATCTCAGCAAGTACAACCAAATGTACTCCAACGAGAAGACCCGCATAGCCCTCGGCATGTCTGAATCGGATATGTACCAAAAACTTGCAGATTCCGCCCGTGAATACGTTCCCAGCCTCCTTGCCTTGAAGGACACGGATTTCAAAGCCGGGATAGCCTTCCAAGGAATCAACGACGCTTTCCTGCAACCTTTGTTCGATTTTATAGTAGAGATGGACAGACTTGCGGCCAAAGGGAAAGGGATGGGGTGGGACTGGGACATGGACACCCCATGGCGCACAGAAACCAGTCTCGGTGAGATGGTGGATTTTGGTAGCAATCAAGAGTTTCTTGATATAGGACTCCGTCATAATGTTCTTCCTGTTCCCATGAACAGAGGCCCCAGCGCTACCCCTTTGGGGGAGATGGCTTTCGGAGCTACTGAAGTTCCAAGAAGAAATCCGTGGGAACTTATCCCCGCTCTCCCCGAAGGGGAATCATGGTGGGCTGAAGAGGAAGCAACTAGACTTGCAGAAATGTATCAGGCTGTGGAGAACCTTAAAGGCGCATTAGGGGATCTCGCCGCCAACTCCGGCCTCGACGCCCTCTTCGCCATGGGCGAACTCTTTGTCAACGGAGCCGCAGGAGCCGACGACTTTGCCGCAGCCATAGGCAATATCGGCCTATCCTTGTTGAAGCAGCTTCCGCAAATGTTCCTTTCCGCAGGCTTGACCATACTCATCAACTCAATGGGGAAGGACGCCCGAGGCTGGGGCCTCATAGCCCTTGCCGCAGGAACCTCCGTAGTTTCGGGCATTGCCTCTGCAAATGCTGATCGAAGTGAAAAAGCCGCCTCTGGCTCTGGTGTAACCGCGAATGCCCTCGGAAACATCTATGGTTCAAGCGGCCTGATATCCGCGTTCGCATCCGGAGGCATCGTGTCCTCCCCCACGCTGTTCAATCACGCGGGAGGCTTCGGGGTCATGGGGGAGAAAGGCCCCGAGGCCATCATGCCCGTGACAAGAACAGCAAGTGGTAAGTTGGGCGTGTCCGCAGTCGGAGGCTCCACTTCCATCGTTGTCATCGACCAATCCACCAGGGTAAACGGAGTCTCCGCCACTACGGAAGAGACGACCAATTCCTCCGGTGGAAAGCAGATTCGTGTTGTCCTGCGGGATACTGTCCGTTCGATGATTGCCAACGGAGAACTGGATACTCAATTGAAAACGCGCGGGGTCCCGGGATTCGGGGGGGTCAGGAGGTCGTAGCCTGCGTCCCCTTCTACTGAAAGGGCCGCAATTCTTCCTTTTTTCTTTGTAAGGAGCCGATATTATGGACTGGCCCTATGATCTCGCAGCACGCCTGATATCGGGAGCTGAAGTCTCCGTACCAAATCTGGTACAGTATTTCTCCTTCAACGTTGTTGCGGGGCAGGACGATTCGGGATATGATGACGATGGCACCGTGACTTCCGTGGCTCTCGTTGAAGGAATAAGCGGGAACGGCGGAGATTTTACGAACGCTGCGTCAAGAATACTTTTGTAGCGATTTTTAGGAGAGTGAGTATATGGCAACACCTTGGGTCGGAACAAAGCCCGGAGTCTTCGATAATGATAGTTTCACCGTACCTGTGGATGAATTGAATCTTAACGCCATGGTTGATACGGTGGACAGATTGAACGAACAGAAATCCCTCCTCTCCGGCCTCATCTGCGCCCCTGCCCTCGGGGGCCTGCCCGAGTGGCCGGATGGGCCTTCCCCTACCTATCTGACTATCAAGTTCTCGACCGTGGACGGCTGGGCCACGATGGGGACGGATACCGTCGTCACCGCCGCTTCTGACAAATTGGTGCTTACCGCAGGAGCGGCCCCGACAACATTTGTTCGCGCGAACAAAGCTCTCGCGGTGTCGTCGAAAACCGTGCGCGTCAAATGGTCTTGCGCCCAAACTGATCTGACGACTCTTGAGATAGGGACCTCGGGAGCGGGGACGCATGTCACCAAATCCATCGCGGGGCAGACGAGCGGAGTCACTGACATCACCACCGGAGCCAGTTTTACTGACGTAGAGTTGCTTTTCAACTCTACGACAAACAATGCAAATCCGGTATCCGTGTCTTTCATCTACGTCGGCGACGGCACCTACTCCTCCCTTGCCCTTGATGCCTCGGGCTCCGGGAACCACGGCACGGTGTACGGTGCGACTCCGGTCAATACGATGGCGGGGAGGGGGCTGAGGCGGGACGGAACAAATGATTACACGAAGGTAGATAATTTCATCATGCCATCTGTTTTTTGTTTTCACTCATGGAAAATTTCCGGTGGGGTTGGTGCTGTCCAGTCAGTAGGAATATTGAATGTCGGGGCCGTGTCCGGGGCGCATTTATGGGTATATCGTGCTCTGAGCACGAACAACCTGATCCTGAGTTACTGGAATGGATCTGCCAGAGTGGAGTACAGTTTCAGCAGCTTTTTTACATCCTTTGATACTACGGCAATGACATATGGCATAGTAATTAACTGGTCCACCGGAGTAGTGCTGGCATACCGTAACGGGGTATACTTCGGGACAACGACATTGACCACTCCCGTGATTCCCACAACGGGAACCCTCTATTTTGGGTGCTACCAAGCTACCAGCAATTTTGGTTTAGTAGAAACAACAGAGACCGACCCCCGCATCTACAACCGCGCCCTCTCCGCAGAGGAAATCTGGTCCCTGTACCAGAACCCCGGAGCCTTCAAGCCCAGTGCCGTTATTGACGCGGCGACGGCGGTTCCGAATGCGCGTGCCGTCTACAGCAGTACAGGATTCCTCGCAAGCACGGACCCTGCGAGCATAGTCACCGCAGGTTCCGTTGGCTACCAGACGGCGATAGACGTGGCAAGCGGAGGCACTCTGACAATGCCCGCAGGCTCCGGAACCTACTTCTGGACGATCCTTACCTACGGTGCCACGATCAACTCCGTCAAGCTCGGGACCACCGCAGCCGGAGCCGCCGCAACAGGAACCGCGAGCGCAAACCTTACCGTACTCGTGAAGAGGATATCGTGAGTGGAGTATCATAATGTCTGAATCCATAGTCTTCTCCTACAAAGGCACCAACGTAGCAGGAAGCTACCGAATCCTCACCTCCCCATTGCTTCGGCATGATTGCCCCCTCGCAATCCACCCGACGACCAGATACCTCGGGGCCATAATAAACGGAGCCTTCACGGCCCCCTCTCCGCAGACGGTGATGGCTGACGCTACGTGGTACTCTTTAGGCTATACGAGATCGGGAACCAATCTCTCTGTCTATGCCAACGGCCTCCCTGTATTGAGTTCTGCTGTATTTCTTGACCAAACCACCTACCCGACAGGAGTACTCGGAAACGGCCCCGCTGGATTCGTGTACGCTACTGCGGGTCTTGCGCCCTCCGCAACGTTGGCTCCTTCCGCCACTTTGGCTCCTTCGGGGACCTTGAGCCCTACAAGCAACAGCAACGGCGTCATCGACGAGTTCAGGCGGTATTCTTCTGTGCTTATGCCTGCCGATTTCATGGGAATCTATTTGTCGCCTTCCGCCTACGTTGTACTTCCGCAATTTCCGATTTCCGCATCCGAAGCCATTCCTCCCAGAACCATAAGGTCGAAGATGGATACAGGCTATGACAAGATCCGGGTCCGGCATACATGGTCTCCCGCGAGCTATACTTGTGCGTATGCTGTGGACAAAGCGATGAAAGTATTGTTGGACGAGTTCTGGAGGTACGATACCTTGCACGGAACGGTTGCTTTTACATGGCCGAACCCTTATACTGAGGCTACCTCCTCAGTCAAGTTTGTAGGGGCTCCGAGGTATACGCCGAATGGGCAGGAGTTCATTGCAAGTATTGTTGTGCGGGCGACAAGTTGAGCGTACAGTATGGGGCGAAGTCACCACCTAGCGCCGGAAATTTCAAAAGGAGGGCTGTCTAAATGGCTGCTTGGCCTTCAACATTGCCTGCCCTTCCCCTTCAGGACAACTTCTCCGAGCAGAGCGCAGACGGAGTTCTCAGGTCCAAGGAGGGTGAGCCCACTGTAGAGCGAAGGAGATACTCTGCCGTTCCCACTGCGGTAACTCATAGTTTAAGGCTTTCCCGCGCACAGAAGACTATTCTTGATACCCTCTATTACGACACTTTGGCCGGAGGGGCAATTCCCTTCGATTACACCGATCCTTTGACAGGGGGTTCCCTGTCCGTGAGATTCCTGGAGCCCCCGGACCTTCCGTTGCTCGGATTTGAGTTGGTTGCTTCTCTTTCGTTGGAGGTATTACCTTGAGCCGAGCCACAATTTCCGCCGCCGCCAAGTTGGCAATGCAGGCGGCACAGACATTCGCGCAGACCCCTACTCTCCTTGAAATATACTCGGCGGAGGCCGCGTTCGCAACTCTGGTCGGAGCGGACACAATCTACTTTTGCAACAACACCGAATCCATCACTTATAGCGGTCATGTGTATCTTCCCTTCCCCTTCTCCATCCAGTATCCAGGAGAAACTGACGATAGCATAACAAATGCAAGGATAACCATATCCGCCGTCGATCAGCTCGTTATTTCGGCCATACGAATCCTCGTAAACTCCCCGACAATACGAGCCCGTGCCATGTTCTTTCCCAATGACGGCGTGGGGGATTTCGAGGAGATGGTGCCTTGGGAATATTCTTTGAAAGCCGTCACATACGACGTGAACACGGTATCCGGGGATCTCGTATACGAGGACAGACTTGATAACCAGATGGGGCCGGTACGGGCTACCGCGCAGAACGCTCCGGGGTTGTTTGGCTAGAACATAAGGGTGGTTATGCTGAACGTATCCTTATATACCGGAATACCCTTTGTCCCTCACGGGCGTACACTGGAAGGCTGCGATTGCTGGGGCCTCGTCAGACTGGTTCTCAAAAACGAATATGGAAAAGACCTTCCTTCTTTTGCCAGTTCTTACGGGGAGCCGGAAAAGGAGTGGCTGGCCGAAGTGGTCGATAACGCGATAACATCCCTCCGCCCGACGAAAGTCGATGTCCCCGCCGAAGGCGACATTGTTCTTATGACCTTTCGTGGATTTCCTTGTCACGTCGGCCTTTACGTGGCCCCCAATAACGTGCTACATTCAGATATCCTCGGGCGGGATTCCTCGCGTCTTTCCCGCCTTTCCGACATAAGGATTGCATCCAGGGTCAGAGGGTTTTACCGCTTATAGTATCGCTTTTAGCAGGAGACAACATGCCCAGAGTAGTCGCCTTTCTTCACCCCCTGATGTCGGAGCGGAAGATTCTCGAAGTTGCGGAAGGGCTCTCCGTAAGGCAGGCTCTGGATTCAATAGAAGGGCTGAAGAAAGAAAGCTCTTTGTTTGTAGTGCTGAATGATGACAGGTTGCCCGAGGAGTCGTTTGAAGCTACGCTATTGGGGGGAGAAGATACTCTTCTTGTCCGTGTCGTGCCTGCTGGAATAAGCCCGAACTCCTCGGGCACAAAAGATGAAAGCTTTTGGGATGCACTCCTTATAGGAAGTGGCGCGCTCATTGCAGGAATCGGTGCAATAGGTGTAGGGGTTTTGGGCTGGACTGGCTTCGGAGCCGTCGTAGGCTATGCCATGATGTCCATAGGAAGCAGCATGGTTATGTCCGCATGGGCGGAAACAGCCACGGATACCGGAGACCGAAGCACAGATCGCCGCAAGGACGTATCCGGAGCCTCCAACTCAGCCGAGCAGGACGCCCCCGTTCCTATAATTTTCGGAAAGCACCTTCTTACCCCTTCTTATTGGACAACTCCTCATACCTCGATATCCGGTACGGATGGGGAAGACAAGTACGTTCACATGCTCTTCGCTCTCGGCTATGCGGACAAGACAAGGTCCGACGGAAGTGTGAAGGTCTCCGACATCAAATTTGGGGACTCTGTTGTTGCCTCCAACGCAGGAGACAGACGCAATACCATAGACGCAGCCTCCCAGATCGATGTTACCACAGGAACAGTGGGTACGGTCGAAGTCTCTATCCATCAGGGGTCAGCTTCAAGCAAAACGTATCTTGATCTTCTTGGGGTAGGGAAGGTTATCAAGGAGCAGAATCTCAATCTTCCTCTTGAAAGGTGGAGAGCGGAGCAGGGGGCAACGGTAGGAGCCAAGATATTTACAGGTAGCGTAACTACAGGTGTTTCTCAAAGTGCAGGAATACGCTATCTCAACTTTGCAGGCACAAGTGGTTTTTGGTCCGGCTTGGAGTCCACCGCAGGTCCCGTGAATATCAGCGGGTATACCAATCCCGCATTCAACGGAGCTTTTGGTTTCCGTTCGGTCTACGGCTCTACCTTTTACTCCACCACAGAATCAGGGAAAATAACCCCCGAGACCGCCAACATAACCGCCTACCAAGGAGCCAGCTCCCTCACCTTCGCTGTGGACTCCTCCACGCGCACAATAACACGGAACTCCGGAAGCTTCCTCTCCTACGACGACGACGTAAAGTATGGTGCCTTGCAGGTCGGGGATTTTGTCACCTACGACAGCCCCACGAATTCGTGGACCTTCCCCGTTTCCTACGTAGCCCCCAACGGCCTTTCATTCAAGGTATCCGGCTCCGGGACTCTTGTGACGGAAGCAGCCACCGGTCTCGCACAATACTGGTCGTCTTCCTCTCCCTCCATAGAGACCTCCAAGAAGACCACCTCCATTGCAGTGGAGATTGAGTTCCCTTCCGGACTCATAGGCTGGAACGAAGGGGACAGACAGAACTGTACCACAACCGTAAAGTGGTACTACCGCCTGAAAGACTCCGTCCCATGGATCGAAGGCACGGCGTTCTCCGGCTCCTCCTCGGGAGTCTTCACCAAACAAATACCCCACACAATCCGGTACACCGGAACCAAGACGGGCTTGACTTCCGGGCAGTATGAGGTCCGCGTACAGAGGGAAACCTTCGATGCGCAGAACAGCGACCGTACGGACGCCGTGGTCTGGTCTGCCCTCCGCTCCATCACAGGCCAGGATACCATAGGCTTATCCGACGACGACATGAAGGGCGTGTGCTTCCTTGCGGTCAAGGCCCGGGCCTCCGAGTCCCTGTCCGGATCAATCGAGAAACTCAATTGCGTTGTCGAGCAGGTGTACCGGACCTATGACGGCGCGGGTTCCGCGATAACGGACTGGGCAGTCAATGCCGATGAGACTCTGAGTACGAACCCTGCTGCGGCGTTCCTCCATGCTTTGACCGGCCCCATCAATCCGAGACCGATCACGGATACAACGAAGATAGACCTTGCCGAGCTTGGGGTTTTGTACGCCTATTGCGTGACGAACGCTTTCCAGTTCAACCGTGTCTACACTTCCGATACAACCCTGCGGCAGATGCTCACGGAGATCCTTGCATCCTGCCGTTCCTCACTAACGCTGAAGGATGGGCTGTACTCAAGTGTTACGGACAAAGCACAGACGACTATTGTACAGCACATCTCCCCGAGAAATTCATGGGGGTTCACCGGAGCCAAGAGCTTCGAGAAGATGCCTCATGCTTACAAGATCAAGTTCATCAACGCGGCGGAGAACTGGGCTGAAGATGAGATGGTCGTCCTTGACGACGGCTACAAGTGGGATACCGATGGCGATGGGATATTAAAAGATTACGCCGGAACCGACAGGACTGCGGACGGGGCCTATACTCTTGCATCCGAATTCGAATCGCTTTCCGTGAAAGACCTTGGAATCACGGATTCAGCTACCGTCAAGAAGTTCGGTCGCTACCTTCTCGCGTGCCGAAGACTCCGCCCTGAAACCTTCACGGTCAGCCAAGATTTTGAATCCCTTGTCGTCACCAGAGGGGATCTTGTGCGGGTGTCCCATGACGTTCCGCTTTGGGGCTTGGGTCAGGGAAGGATCAAGAGCGTAACGTACGGGAGCGGCGGGAACGTAAGCTCCTTCATTGCGGATGAACTGTTTCAGTATACGACAGGGGAGAGTTACTGTGTCAGAATAAGGACTGCGACCGGAAGTGAGTATGCGACCATAAGCAACCCCGGAACCTCGCTTTCAAATACCGTCACTCCTGTCGGTGTTCTTACCTCCGCAGTTGAGTCGGGGCAACTTGTTTTCTTCGGGGAGACTGCTTTTGAATCCACGGAAGCTTTGGTTGTCGCCACCGAGTTGAATGACGATTTCTCCGCAAAGCTGACGTTGGTGGAATACAACGCAGCGGTCTATACGGCGGAGGCCGGAATAGGCGCACATAACTCAAGGATCACGAAGAATGCTTCTTTGGTTCCGGCTCCTGTGGTGAGGGCCGTGGTCAATACGATAGAGAGGAACTACGCACAGCAGAGCCCCGGAGCGCAGGCTGTGGATATGGCGCTGACGCAGGGGGAGGGGGCGGGGTCCATTGCGGTGGACAAGACTGCGGTATGGGCTTCCCTTGCGGTGGCGAACGCAACAAACAACGCCGTCATTGGTGATGAATTTCTTGACGATTCCACCGGGCCTCTTCTGATCTATCGTTGCACGGTTGCCGCGCCTTCCGTAACTCTTGAAAACTCCGTGCGGATAAAAGCCAAGCAGTACGGAGACGTTGCAAACTCTACCGAGCTGGCGGCGCTTACCGGGGAAATATACGGGGATACGGTGTATATGACGACCACTTCTCAGTGGTACAAGTACACGACAAGCTGGATCGTTGACGGGGTGTCGATAGGGGGGACTGCAACAACAATAGTAGCGTCCAATGCTCCGCGTTATAGGGGAATAGGCCGTCTCGCGGCTACAGGAACCGCGAACTTCGCAGGCTATGAAGTGTCCGCCTCCACCTTTGTCGGGGGCGTGATAACCGTGAATGGAACGGTAACAGCCACAACCACGATAACTCCGAACGTCAATGACTGGATGCTTAACTACTACAATGCCGGAGTCTCTACTCTTGCAACTTTCCTGTGGAGCGGAAGTGCTTGGACACAGACAGGAGTCACAGGAGAGATGCGCTCTGCAGCACTTGAAGATATCTTCAGGCTCAATTGTCTGGCTACCCCTATTGTGATTACGGAAGGGACAACGTACATAGAAGCAATGATCTACAGGCTCTTTGCGAAGTATGTGAAAATATTGACGGGCGGAAGCATGAGAGGAGGCGACAGGTATGACGAAAGCGGCTCGACTATTGATGGGACTAAGTCTGGGTTTTATATCTCGGCCAGCGGCTCCTGCAAGGTCGCTGGCATGGAGTTTGAAGGCTCCCAAGGGGGTGGGGTGCAGTGGGGCGGAGGTCAGCAGGTGGGGGTGGACCTGAATATTGCGGGGATAGGTGCCCCCGCTCTTGCGGCCATGAGTGCTACTGAGGCGGCATTTATCGATGCAACTAACGGAGATCTCCGCATGTATCGTTGGAACGGTACCGTGTGGGCTTATGTTGCGGGCAGTGAACTCAATATTCCAGGGATAGGTGCCCCCGCTCTTGCGGCCATGAACGGAACAGA
>Ga0209728_1000071_pt1 | contig 94392 bp, 90 predicted proteins | sample RifGroD1_FD_183997 | JGI IMG/M metagenome (GOLD analysis project Ga0209728, IMG submission 183997) | Groundwater microbial communities from Rifle, Colorado, USA - Groundwater D1 (SPAdes) (version 2) | ecosystem: Environmental > Aquatic > Deep subsurface > Groundwater | place: Rifle, Colorado... | reverse complement strand
CGATTTTTAAATTTTTCGGCGTGAGCTTTTTTAAGAAATAAAACGTAGTCGTTTTTTTTGTCTAGTTTGAGAATATCTTCAACCAAACGCATCACGTAGCGGCCGAGACCGGCATGTTCTAAACCATAGAGTCTTGCATCGATGCCAATGCGCATTTATTTACCTAATTGATATTTCCAAACTCGAAGTCTGCCCTTGATTGCCATTCCGGCAAGAACTAAGGCCGTAACAAAGAAGGGATAACGTTTGCTGTAAAACTTTTGGTAAAAGATTTTCCAGGCTTCGGCCGATGCCTTAGCTAGTTTTATCTTGTGGGCTTTGTTGGAGACAGCTGTTTTGGCATTCTCTTTGCGTAGACCGGAGCTCGCTCCACGAAGATGAAGGGTACTGACTTTAGGATAGTAGATAATTTTATAATCGGCTTCGTTGATGCGGTAACAAAGATCGATGTCTTCCCCGTAGAAGAAATAGGTTTCGTCCCACATGCCGATGTCTTTGAAAAGTTTGGTGGGCATCATCAGGTATGAACCGGCAGCGACGGGAATTTGATGAATCTTGTCCAGTTTGCGGAAACCTAAGTGATAACTGTTAAAGAAAGTGGATCCGGGAAAAAGTTTAGCCAGTCCGAGGAATTTGGAAATGGAAGCCCAAGGGGTAGGATAACCGCGATGATTATCGTAGTCGATGGAACCGTCTTTTAAATAAAGCTTGATGGTGACGGCACCGACGCGGGGATGTGTCTTGAGGTATTTTAAGGGCTTAACAAGACTGTAGCGCTTGATAACTGTGTCAGAGTTCAAGAAAAGAACATAGCGGGCATCTGCGGCGTTGACACCGATGTTGTTAGCTTTGGCAAAACCAAGGTTTTCCGAGTTTTTGATTGAGATAGCTGACGGATATTTTTTGGCTACCATCTCCATAGAGTCGTCGGTTGAAGCATTGTCGACCACAACAACTTGAAGTCCTCCCTTGGGTGAGTCAGCGCGATAGATTGAGTCCAAACAATCGTCGAGAAGTTGACGAGTGTTGTAGTTGACGATAATGATGGCTAAATCGTTTTTGAATTTACTCATTCTTACCGAGTTTTTGATAAATGGAATCAAGGCTCTTAGCTATCTTACGCCAGTCAAAGTTTTCTTCGACGTGACGACGAGTAGTAACGGCTAGTTTTTCAGCAAGAGCGGGTGTCTTGATGACTTTGATGATGAGGTCGGCGATTTTTTCCGGGGTGTTGCCGATGAGAACGTGAATCTTGTCTTTGACTTTTAAACCTTCAACGCCTACCTTGGTAGAGACGATGGGTAACTGACTGGCCATGGCGGCGAGGTTTTTGAGACGAGTTCCCCCCGGTCCTTTGATGGTTGAGGCAAAAACGGAAGAGTCGTGATACGCCTTGACGAGACTGTTGACATCATCATCGGCTATCTGAGTGACGGTGACTCCTTTTTTACCAATAGCACTTTGTTTAATATCCTCGGTAATGTGCTGACCGAGAATGAGTAGTTTGGCTTTAGGAAGAGTTTTTTGAACTAGGGGAAAGACTTTTTTGATGAGAACATGGGCAGCCTCGATATTTTGCAGCCATTTGAAGTTACTGACAAAAAGAATGGTGGGTTCCTTGGAACTCCAGTTGGTCTTTTTTTGAAAAAGATCGAGATTTACTCCATTGGGAACTATCTCAACAGAAAGATCCGGCTCTAGCTTGTTCATCTCGTTTTTGTCGGCGACAGAAACGGCAATCACCTGACTGGCTTGGCGCCAGTAAAAACGCTCAGAGTGTTTGAGTTTTTCCACATCGATTTGAAGCAGGGGGCGAAGGAACCAGGGGGCTGTTTCGTTGACGTAGTGCTGATAGACAAGATACTCGATGGTTTGGTCGACAAGGATGGTGGGAATATTTGTTTTTGGCAAACTTGGCATAACATAGAAAGTTTCGGCGTGAATGAGATCGTAGTCCCCTTTTTCCAACTCTTTAGTGACGGCCTCTTTAACTCCAGGGGCGGAGTTTCGGACAATCAGAAAGGGGTCGAGAGAGAAACCGGTTCGGAGAATGTTGTTTAATGTCCAAGGTGTAGAGCTTCGAGGAAAAGTAATCACCTTTTTGCAGTACTTAAGAAGGTGCTTGATGTTTTCGTTTTCTTTTTCGTTTTTTATCAAGGAAACGAGAGTAATTTCGTTGTTTTTACAGAGATATTTGAGGAGATTAAGAGTTCTGATCTGCCCACCGGAAGAGTCGGGATATGGAAGATATGGAGTGAGCATTAATATTTTCATTCTGTTTTTGGGGTCAGTTTAATAATGATGTATCGGTCGTTTTTTTCTACTAGGGTGTACTTCTTTTCTAGATCTCTTGCTTCGTCATCATAACTCGTTGAGACGTAGTAGGTGGCACCGGCAGCAATTCTTTTCTCAATGTAGAAACTTACCGGCCAGCCTGAGCGATGCGTTTGATAGAGAAAGGCTGTGTCTCCTTGGTAAGGAGCAATGACCTTGGCATCTTTGGGAGTGAGACGATCGATTGCCTTACCTGCTTCGACAATGGCCGGATTATTTATCTGGTAGTAACCTTTGATATCGTACCAAGACATGCCAATAGTAAAGATAATAATGAAAACAGTCATGGAAAGAGTTAAAAATCTTGAGTAAACCGAACGAGTAAGGCTCATCAGAAGGTAGGTTCCTTTGGCCAAAAAGATACAGAGGAAAGGAATAATTATGGCTTGATAGTAGTCATGTCGCACATTTCCGGCAGCGATAACGGAGAAATACAAAACTGTGCCAATACCCCAAAGCCAGTAAGCAATCCCCCCTTTGGTAGGTTTGGCAATAATACCGAGAACTAAAAGCGCGGTTCCCCATGATCCTAAAATCATTTTTCCTATTCTCTCACCAAACAACCAACGGAACCAAGCAGGGCGAAAACGAATCTGATCTTCGTTGTACAACCAGCCGCTTGAAGGAATACCTTCCGGGTACTGGGCAATATGTTTTCGCCACATACCAAATGGCACAAGAGTAATGGCACCATAACTTAAAATATCTAACATGTTTAGATCTTTGGTGGCAAGTGATCGAAACAAAATGGCCAAGTGAGGGAGAGCAAAAAAGAGGGCAAAAGGTTTGACCATAACGGCAATTGAAAGAAAAAGAGCGCTTAAGAGAAGATAGATTCTTTTTTTGGTAGATTTTGTCTCGGTGACTTGGAGCAAAAACCAGTATGAAGCCAGTAGCGCCATAATCATTAATGGTTCCGGCAGAATTACTCGAGAGTAGAAAATATTAAATGGCAGGATAGCCATGAAAATGGCTGCTATGGAGGCAATGAAAAAACCGGAAAGTCTGTTGACAATTAGGTAGAGTAAAACGATGGAAATAAGAGAAAGAATCACCGAGGTCAAACGACCGGCCATATCAAGACCGAGGTTCGGTACCAGACGATAAACACCCAAGTGAAGAGCATTATAAAAAGGAACTTCGACCATGCGGTAACCATTGGGGTTTTCTGCTCCTCCGGTCGGCACATTACTGATATCGTGATACGTAGGCATGAGCATATTTAGTCCTTTCTCGGCAAAGTTTCTGGTTACCGAAGCGGTGTCGGCCTGACGCCATGAATGCCAATCGGCAACCGGGTTGTCGATTTTGTAGAGTCTAACTAAAAGGGCGACTGCCAAAACCGAGACGAGAAATAAAGTTTTTAATATTTTCATGATTTTGTACTAAGTGATAATCCCATGTAAGCCCAAAAAAGTATAGCTATTTTGCTCGATTCAAAAACGTCCAAGAAGATAGCGGCGGTTGAAAATACAACCAACATTCCTATGGCGGAGATACTAATAAGCTTAGCTTGGCCTTCTTGCTTGGGGAATTTTTTTATGAGCTTAATAAATAAACCGAGGATAACGGAAATTAAGGCCAAGAAACCCAAGAGGCCGGTCTCACCTAGAGATCGCAGATAATCATTGTCTGTGGAAAGTGTAATGGAAGAATAGCCGGTTCCAAGTAAAGGATTTTTGTAGAAAGAGCGCATGGCTCTGGGCCACTCAATATCAAAACGGATACTGGTGCTGGTGTCTTGTTGAAGTGGGCGTAAGGCTTCCGGGGTGGGAGTAGGAGCAATGGTCGGTGCGAGTGCATATACAGGAGGTGTTAAAACGTAACTTAGTTTGGCGGTAAATATATTAATTATTGATTTAAACCTATCGATGTAGCCGGGGGCTGTGGCAATAAAAGCAAACATGGTAATGATTAGGACGGCACCGACAAGGTACTTTTTGTACAAGAAACTGACTAAAGTGATGGATAGGAAAAGACCAAGTAAACCAATTCGAGAACCGGCTTGCATAAATAACCAAAGAGTGGCTAAGAAAGCCATAAAGGTGAGAATTGTCTTAAACCGATTTTTAACGGTACAAAGTAGGGTAGTAAAAATGGTGAGCATCATGGTGAGATATACAGAGAGATCGTAGTGACCGGCAAAAGTACTGGACAAGGGAACTCCCGGTCGAAGAGTGAGAGCTGTTCCCTTGCTCGACTCAACGTTCATAGTCGAAATTACCGGTGCACTAAGGTAAATCTGGGCAAGGCCGTATAAAAACACGCCAATTAAGGGAATAATAAACAACTCAAAGAAGTAGCGTCTGTTTTCTTCCGTTCTGGCCACTTCGTATACCAGGAAGAAGATGGATAAATACTCAACACGACGGAAGAGGTGCAGAATAACAGCCGTCGGAACCACATTTTTGGTGATAAAAATGGCTGAGATTGACGAAAGCAATCCAATAAGGAAAAAGATACCGATTTGAAGTGAAAGCGGAGGAAATTTAAAGTTTCTTTTGACCAGAAGGCGAAGGAAAAAGATTCCCCAAACTGCGGCGATGAGAAAGTCTTCGGCACGAATCTGTACATAGGTAAAAGGAAGCGTAAAAAGAGGAAACTTTGGATAAAGCGGAATAAAAACAAGTACAGCGGCTAAGGAGTACTTAAAAAATGAGTCCAAGAGCTTGTGTGTATGCACGTCGAGCTTTTTCATCTCCTTTGATTATCCCAAATATTAATAGGCGTAGCAATGAACCGGAAAAGAAAAATAATTTTATGAAAGGAAGCTGCCAACCGGGCTTGTGTTTCTTCCAGAAATAAATCATGTTTTTTATTTCGCTAGTAAGGGCAAAAACGGAACCACCTGAAGCACCGCCAAGATGAATGATGGCCGGAGTGATGTGATAAACGGTTTTGTAACCTAGTTTTTTAAGACGGTAACAAAGCTCCATCTCTTCGGTGTACATAAAGATGTTTTCGTCAAAACCGCCTGCTTTATCAAATACGTTTTTGGAAATGATCATAAAGGCACCAGTGATCCAGTCCATTTCTCGATTTCGATTGTAAGAGCCCAGCTGAGGATGGAATGAGGGAATTAGTTTGCCCACCAAAGGCAGGTCGTCGACAAAGAACTGCCAGGCAAAGACATTACCGAAGGTCGGAAAGCTGCCACCCGAGGCCTGAACGGACTTGTCGGCGTTTAAGAGTTTGCAAGAGAAAACACCGCATTTGGGGATTTTTTTGATGGCGTCAAGAGACTCTTTTATTGCATTGTCGTAGACGAGTGTGTCCGAGTTTAATAAAAGCAGATATTCACCCCGGGCATTCTTGGCACCTAGGTTGTTGGCTCTTCCAAAACCGATGTTGGCCTTGGCATCGACGAGCTTCACCTCGGGAAATTGTTTTTCAAGTTCCCTGATTCGCTCTAACGAACCGTCTTTTGAGTCATTCTCCACAACAATGATTTCATAGCTAATTCCTTTGGTGTGTTTGATGACCGATTTGATACAGTCTGTGAGAATTTCTCGAGTATTAAAGGAAATAGTGATGATAGAAAGGTCGAGTTTAGGCATTTTGGAAAGTTTTTTTTAGGGATAGTAAAACAAGAGAGGTGGCGGGAAAAATCAGAGTCCAAACAAGAAGTCTTGCCCAGACGGCAGAAGTGTTTGGTTTGAGCGTGACCTTGCTTAGATAGTAGGTGCCTTTGTATAAGATGTCCGGAAGGTGTTGGGGGTCAACATTTCGATTTATAGGGGCGTTTCTTGGCTCCCAGCCATTAACAAAAAGGGAGTCTCTCATGGGGTAAACAATCTCTTCCAGATAGTTACTGGCAACTTGGTCTCTTACGAACTCAAATGTCTCTTCCGGTCGATAGTTCAGTCTGTACGTGGGAATCGTAACTCCACTAATTATTATGGCAAATTTTCCCTGCATTTCCCCGATTACCTGGGCACGGGTTTGATTTGTGTAAAAACCTTTCTGGTCAGGGTGTTGCCATGTGTCTCCAGGTTCGTCCGAGCGAGAGGCATTTGAAAGATCAGGTGTGGCAGGAGTGGGTAAGGTGAGATATACAATGCCTAAAACGTAGACGACTCCGGCAAAAAGATACTTTAGTTTCATTGAAATAGTCTGGCTCTGCCCAGTTTGTAATGCTGCTCTTTAAGAGGTCTTTGTCCAATTTCTTTTGCCGGTACACCACCAACAATGATGTTTTCCGGAACATCTTTGGTAACAACGGCTCCGCCGGCAATGACGGCACCGTTTCCTATACTGACACCGGGCATGATGATGACGCGAGGACCGATAAAGACGTAGTCTCCTATCGTGACCGGCTCTTCGATAGCTTTAAAAGATGGGTCGGAGAGGTCGTGTTCGGAGTTGTAGATCATAACGGACGAGGCAATATCAACTTGTTTACCAATTTTTATTTTGGCTCTACCGTCCAGAAAAGCGTGATCACCGACTATAGTCCCCTCTCCAATCTCAATATTTTTGGGTAGAAAGAATCTAGCTCCCATGTGGAAAGTGGCACCTTTGCCCATTTTAATTCCGGAAAGACGGTAGAAAAAGTTTCTGAATCCATGAAATGGGACGTGGCCAACACAGGTAAGCTTAAATAACCAGAGATCGAGAAAGAAACTTGAAAAACGGTTGGTAATTTTTCCCATGGCTTTGGAGGTTTCGAGTTTGTTACCGTCTTTGTCGACAAACTGCAAACCGTCCGCGGAGATGTTTAGATTACTTAGTTTCATACTGTTTTTAAAATGTTTAAGATTTTTTGAGCGGAGATATCCCAGTCAAAACGCTTGGTATTTTCTTTCCCCTCTTTAATTAGTTTAAGCCTTTCACCGACGGAAAGTGCAAGCACCCGGTCGAGAGCTAATTTGATACTGTCGACCGACTCAGGATCTTCGATGAAGATAGCCGACTCACCGGCGACCTCGGGAAGACTACTGACACGGGAAACGCAAATGGGGGTACCCACGGCCTGAGCCTCAACGGCGGGCATACCGAAACCTTCGTAAAGACTGGGAAGGACAAAGGCGCGACTGCCTTTGATGAGAGCAGGAAGATCGTCGTTGGGGGCAAAGCCGGTAAAGATGACACGGTTTTCAATGCCTAGGTTTTTTGACTGTTCAAGAATCTGATCGTAGAGCCAGCCTTTTTTGCCGGCGATGACGAGCTTGAGTTGGGGTTTGTCCAGTTTGGCAAAGGCGTCGATAAGACGGGAGATGTTTTTTCTGGGTTGAAGTGTGCCCCAGTAAAGAAGGTAACTACCGGTAATGCCGTATTTTTTCTTTACGGAGACAACTTTTGTTTTGGGGATTTTGCCGTGGTAAACCTCTTTGTCAAAAGCGGGATAGATAACTTCGACTTTGTCGGACGCGGTGCCATAAAGCTTCATGATCTCTCCTTTGGAAAACTCGGAAATGGTGAGAACCTTTTTGGCTTTTTTGACGGATAGAGGGGTCCATTTTTTGAGCTGGTTGATATCATAGTTTGTGAAGTACTCGGTACCGAAGCGCTCAAAACTCATGTCCATGAGATAGATGACGGTTTTGGTGGGAGAAAAAAGAGGGGTGTAGTGACTGGGAGAAAAAAGTACATCAATCTTAGGTTTGCCAAACCAGAGTCTTTTGGTGAGACTGGTCAGTACCCAAGCTTTTTTTGAACCAAAGATCTCGTAGGTAAGTTTTTCATTGCCTACAGGCATGTCAGGGAGAGGTCGCTCTTTGCCAAGAGCAAAGAGTTTGTCATCTCCGGTCATCTGTTTGGCCAGGTGGAGAAAAATATTGTAGGCTACTTGATTGACGCCGACTCTTTGAGGAATATTTGCTTCATTTATATCAAAACCAATGTTCATTATTTGTTTTTTTCGGCTAGTACTTGTTGATAAACTCTGTAGGTTTCTTTGGCGGTCTTTTCCCAGGTAAATTTGGCAGCTTGGGCAAGACTTTTTTCTTTGAGCTTACCTCTGTTTTTGATAGCCTCAATTATACCAGCCGCGATCGACTCTACGCTCTCGGGATCAAAAAGAACACCGGCTTCACCTACTACTTCGGGGAGGCTACTAATATTACTGACGGCAACAGCGGCACCGCAAGACATGGCCTGAAGTGGAGGAAGACCAAAACCTTCGTAAATACTGGGAAGAACAAAGGCGAGACAGCCGGAGTAGAGACCGGGGAGGTCGGCATCGGGGATGTAACCGGGCATGGAAACCCCCTCAACTTCTTCCAGAACTTCACCCCAACCGGTGCGACCGCCGATGATCAGCTGGAGATTCGGATATGTTTCTTTAACCATTTTAAAAGCTTTAATAAGCCTTGCTTGATTCTTCCTCGGCTCAAGAGTAGAAAGAGTAAAAATAAAGTCTTCATTTATTTTGTAGCGTTTTTTAATAATTTCTTGAATATCGATGGACTGTGGACAGTAACGGTCCTCTACTCCTTCTGGAATTACGACGATTTTGTCCTCGGGAATTTTCAAAATGGACAAGAGATCTTCTTTGGTGGACTGACTAACGGCAATGATTTTGTCGGACTCGCGCATGACCCAGGCTAATCTTTTTTTGTGAGTATTCCTAATTGACTCTGTCGTGGTTTGGGGAAATTTAAAAGGAATGAGGTCGTGAACCGTGGTTACTTTGGGAAGTTTGGAAGGAGGCTCGGTCCAGTCCGAGGTATGAATGATATCCACCGGACCAATCAATTTTTCTACGGGAAGGATATGAAGCGAGTTCCAGATCAAGTCCATAAAGGTAGGTGGAAAAGGATAGATCTTGGGAGTGCCTTTAAGTTTTTTGGCTAGGGTGAGAAGCTCTTGTTTGCGCCGCAGAGACCCCCCAAAGAGGATAAACTGGTCATCGGGAAAAAGTTTGATAAGGGAAGCGGCGAGGTTTTTGGTGTAGACGGAGACACCGGTGCCATAGATGGCCTGAGAAATATCAATAGCAATTTTCATAAATTTCTAGAACTCGTATACCTGTCCCAGATTATTAAAATTATAGACTGCTTTTTCCTTTTGCTTCAGTTTCCTGACCGTATTGAGGATTTTTCTGTCCGGATCAGAGAGATCGGAAAGATACTCCATGACGTAGATCGATTGATATTTTTTGGTTAGAGGAAGCAGTTTTTCACCCAAATCAAGTTCGGTTTTACCCAGATTTTGCTGGGCAGGATAGTAGACGGCGTCGGTTTGATAAAAGTTGAGAGGGGCAAAAATACCGGAAAAAGGAAGGATCACGAGCGCATTTTTGCCATTGACGAAGTTCGTTAGTCCACGCCAGTCCTCTCGCTGAAACTTAGGATTAAGCCAGAAATATATATTAGCTGAGATGAAGACTAGGCAGACAAAAGAAATAGCTAGGGTACGAATCTTGCTGGGTAGCTGCCAGATACCAGTCGCCAGGAGCATTAAAAATGGGGGTAAGACATAGAGATATCGCCAGTAACCAAGAATGGGTGTTTTGAAGCTGATTAGTGTGGCAAGAACAACGGGGGTAAGAAAGAAAAACCAAAGTGATTTACTTTTTTTGTCTCGAAGTGATAGAAGAATGAGAGAAGAAAAAATAATTAAAAGTAAGCCACCGACAGCAAAGTAGAGTGATTGAGGATCAAGGTCAACACGACCGATGATGAACTTGATGGGGATAAGGAGTAAGGACTTGAGAGTTACAGATCCGGAAAGAAGACTCCATCCGGGTAAGGAACTTCGCATAAAATCACCGCCTTGGAGCTGAACCGAAAATACTGGCCACCAGAAGACAAATCCTAGAATAACGGGAAAGAAAGAGGCCAAGTATTTCCAAAGATTTTGTTTTTTATTGAATACCAAGTACAGTCCTTGACTGACAAAGTTGAAACCGGCACCGTAAAAAGTAAAGATACTGAGAAAGTTAGCGAGACTAACAAAAATGAATTTGTTTTTGAGAAGGGCTAGCCAAGAAAGAAGGACAGAGAAGGTGGCTAGGTTGTACATGCGCAGTTCTTGAGTGTAGTAAATATGGAAGGGATTAAGAGCGAGTAAAATGGCCATTACTAAAGGAAGCATGGAGGTTTTACCGAAGAGAGTTTTGCCCAGGAGGAAGACAAGATAGATACTAGCCGAACCAAGAAGAATGTCGGGGAGACGGATAAGCCACTCAGTGTTTCCAGTTAAGGGGAGCCAGAGTTTGAGAAACAAGTAGTAAAGAGGTGGGTGAAAATCGGCTTTCAAATACTCAAAGAGCTGAGGAAGAGGAACGCGGGCGGCCATAATGGAGGCACCTTCATCAAGCCAGAAACTTTGGCTGGAAAGTATAAGGCGCAGAACTAACCCAATGATGGTGACAATAACGATCATCGTTTGGTTTTATTTTTGACGGAGAGGGTAATGTAGTAAACGGATTGGAGGTAACTAAGAAATAGACCATGGTAACCATCCAAGAATCCAAGTTTGTAGAAATAGCGTTTGAAAAAGTCTCTTAAATACCACCAATCGGGAAAGAGGTTGTGTTGTTTGACGGCTAATTCCGAGTAACGATCTATTTTGTCGATGAATTCGGAAATGGTTTCGTAGTTTTTGTGAACTAAATAGTTTTTGAGTTTGCCGACCAATTTATTTGTGATAAATTCTTCGTGAACCAGACTTTGCCAGGTACCACTCCCCTTTTGATAAAGCCAGATATGACAGTCGTCTTGGGGACTCCAGTCGGTGTGACGAATAGGTTTGCCCCAGATGAGATTGAGACGGGGAATATAAAAGGCGGAGAATTTAGATTCTTCGATGGCCTGGCGAATTTCTTGTACTAACTCTTGGGGAACAACGACATCGGCCTCAAGGGAGAGTATCCAGTCTCCTTTTGCCTCCTGATTACCAAAATTTCTGGTGTCGGAGAAAGATTTAAATGGATGGCTGACAACTCTGGCTCCATAATTTTTGGCAATCTCAATTGTTTTGTCTGTTGAGCCGGAGTCAATCACCAATATCTCATCGGCTAAGTCTTTGACCGACGACAGGGTTTTATACAAATCTTTCTCTTCATTTAGAGTTGGGATAACAACTGTGAGTTTGGCACTGACCATAAAGTGATTATATTCGATTCATAGAACCCGAAGTGTAAACAAGCTCTTGTACGTGTAGTAACATAAATTATGTCTAAATACTTAGTTGTCGGCGGTGCCGGCTATATCGGAGGCGTTTGTGTGGAGAAAATGATTGATCGAGGTGATGAGGTGGTAATTCTGGATAACCTCAAGACCGGTCATAAAGAAAATATTCACCCCAAAGCGGCTTTTTACTTAGGTGATAAAGGAGATGCAGTTTTGCTGGACAAGATTTTTACGGAACACCAGATTGATACTGTATTGGACTTTGCTGGATTGATCCAGGTGGGTGAGTCGGTAAAAGAGCCAGGTAAGTATTTTCAAAATAACCTGGGCCAGGGGATGGATCTTCTTGATGGCATGATGAGGAATAACGTGAAGAAAATTATTTTCTCATCGACCGCTGCGGTGTTTGGTAATCCTAAAGTGGTGCCAATCAATGAAGAGGCGGAAAAAGAGCCAATTAATCCTTATGGTGAGTCTAAGTATTTCTTTGAGAAAGTAATTAAAAGATACTCCGAAGCATATGGGCTGAAATACACCATTTTCCGCTATTTCAACGCTTGTGGAGCAACGACACAGAGTAAGGAGCAGCATGCTCAGGAATCCCATCTTATCCCTCTGGTATTCCAAGCGGTTAAAGGGGAAAGACCAAACATTGCCATATTTGGAACTGACTACGACACTCCGGATGGCACCTGCGTTCGTGATTATGTTCATGTGTCCGATCTAATTGAAGCTCACCTTCTGGCAATACAAAAAATGGAGACCTCCCCTACCAATGAATTCAACTTGGGCAATGGAAACGGCTACTCAGTAAAAGAAGTAATCGCCGCGGTAGAAAAAGTGACTGGGAAACCCGTACCTGTGGTTATGGGCGAAAGAAGAGCTGGAGATCCCGCAAGGCTCGTGGCTTCTTCCGAGAAAGCAAAGGCTGAACTTGGATGGGCACCAAAATATCCGGAGATAGAGCAGATCATCACCTCGGCATGGGAAGCGGAAGTTAATCCACCAACATTAAAAAACTTAAATTAAGCAGCTGAGACTTCGAGACGGGTAATTCTTTTTTCGTGGTTTTCAAGTTTTGGATCTTGAATCTTGTAAACACGGTGATTCATTACGGACAATTCTTCTGAATTTTTCTTTAATAAACCATACATACCGTCAAGTGTATTCATCACTTCGTTGAATTTTGAGCTCATCTCATCCTTCGTGGCGAAGTTCTTGAGATCATCCTTCGTGGCGAAGTTCTTGAGATCATCCTTCGTGGCGAAGTTCTTGAGATCATCCTTCGTGGCGAAGTTCTTGAGCTCATCCTTCGTGGCGAAGTTCTTGAGCTCATCCCTCATGATTGTCCTTATCACTTTTTCTGCGGCAGTTATTTCTTTTGGCATATAGTTAATTAAATCACATTTCAAGGTTTCTCGGCGACAAGAATGAGGCTTTGACCGAAAGGGATCGGTAAATATTTTTCCAGATACAGAAGGGGTGTTATTATTGTGTCGAACATTTTTGCCAGAAGGTTATCCGAGTTTGATTTTCCAGGGAATCTTCCCCTTAACCACCAAGTAAAGTAACCGGGAAGGTTGACATATTTAATTTTTGTTATTTTAAAACCTGCTTGTTTTGCTTTCTTGGCCAGTTCCTCTTTGGTGTAGCGTCGGTAATGCCCCATGGCCTTGTCGAGACTGCCGTAGATCTCAGGTCTGCTGGGAATAAATAGCAAGAGATTACCGTTGCTTTTAAGAAGCTTGAAACAGTTATTTAGTGCGGACTCATCATTTTTAATATGTTCAAAAACATTAGAAGAAAAAATAGTGTCGAAGGAATTTAAAAGTTCTTCTGGTGATTCTTTTTCGATATTTAGTTTTAGAGTTTTGTAATTAAAACGTGTCTTTAAATATTTGAGATAGTTAGAACGAAGATCGGAAAGAGTGACCTTTGTTTTGGGGAAATACCGAGAGAGACCACCAAGACCCGAACCAACCTCCAGAATATTTTTTCCGAAATATTGTTTGAAGATGGAAATAACCCAACGGTTGTAATGATTAAGACCAGTTGCCTGTTCTAGAATCCGATGGCTATTTTTTGTCCAGGATTTTTTCATACTTGTCTGCAATTTTGTCCCAGGAATATTTTTCGGCTTGTTTAAGATATTTTTCAGGTGATTTCTGGAGAAGAGCTTCCTTTAGTTTGTCGGTGTACTCTTTTGAGTCCTCCGGGTCTTTTACATAAATGCCGGCGTCGTTTAAGATTTCCCGACGACTGGCATCATCCGTAACTACACACGGAAGACCAGAGGCGAGTGCTTCCAGATATACAATACCAAAGGCTTCACTGCTGTCTGAACACAGGGTAAAAACGTCGACGCTACGGTAGATATTGGGCATGTCTCCATGAGTCACTTTAATTCTCTTGTATCGATTTCCTAGTAATTTCTTTCCAAGCAGGTCTTCATCTTTTTCCAAAGGACCAGTGCCGGCTACTAATAGTGAGGTGTTTTTTAGCCTAGCTACAGCCCTTATGGTGTCTCTGATTCTTTTACTTTTAATGGCGGCACCAACGGCTAGAATTACCGGGATCGAAAGATTTATTTCACTATTTTCTCCTTTAGATGAGAATTTTTTCAAATCAACACCATTAGGAATGGTGACTATTTTCTGATCTTTCCAAGGAGTGGCTTTCTCTGCCCAGTTGGCTTGTGATTTGGTGAGCGCTACGAAAATATCAGGGCGGATAAACAAATTTACCCGATCATTCCACCCAGGGCCTGATTGACCGGCAACTATAATTTTGGCGTTGATAATGGTAGAAAATATTCTTAGTAACATCACTTCCCAACCAGAGTTTTGGGGGAAGATGACTTCGGGCTTTATCTTCCAAAGTTTTGGTAAGAGCTTAATCGTAAAGAGAGTTTCCTGAAGATGAAAGTAATCAATAAATAATCTTTTGAGGAGGTGGGTTACCGGAAGTTGGCTGTGAGGATGATTTGGGTTGAAGGAGATTTTTATTTCCTCAACTTTGTATAACTTTTTCCCCTTTTGTGATCCGGCTTGAAAAACATAGACCTGATGTTTTCGAGCAAGTTTTTCAGCTAAGGAGTCAACGTAGGTCTCCCCTCCCCTTTGGGCTAGTCCGGAATAGAAATTTACAAACGCTAATCTCATAAACCTATTGTAAACTAGAGCCAGAGTGAAGAAGCTATCAATTATCATGCCGGTATACAACGAGAAAGCTTTTATAAAGAAAGCGATTACGGCTGTTATGAAAGCAAACATTGGAAAACTACAAAAAGAAGTTATCATTGTGGACGATGGTTCCAAAGATGGTACGACGCGAATTTTGAAAGGAATTAAGAATCGCAAAGTAAAAGTAATCTTTCAGAAGAAAAATCAAGGGAAGGGGGCGGCAATAAGACGCGGGCTAAAAGAGATAACAGGAGATATTGTGATCATCCAAGATGCCGATTTGGAGTACAACCCCAAGGAATATCCCCTATTACTCCAGCCAATCCTGGATAAAAAGGCGGATGTAGTATTTGGCTCTCGTTTTTTGGGTGATAGACCACATAGAGTACTTAACTATTGGCACATGGTGGGAAACAAATTTCTAACACGGGTATCGAACATGATGACGAATATTAATCTCACTGATATGGAGACGGGATACAAGATGTTCACTCGTGAGGTAGCTGACAAACTTCACCTTGAAGAAAATCGTTTTGGTATGGAGCCGGAGTTTACGGCAAAAATCGCCAGAATGAAATGTCGTGTATATGAAGTAGGTATTAGCTACTCTGGTAGAAACTACGACCAAGGAAAGAAGATTGGCTGGAAAGATGGTGTTTGGGCTTTGTGGTGTATCTTGAAATACAACTTGGAGTAGTTAATAGCCTTCAGTGGGAGAAATAAACAAACGCTTAATACGACGTGGAATAGTTAGGGCAAGACATTGTAAAAAAACAATAAAATTCATGTGCTTGGAAACATCAGGAACAAGACTTGAATGTTTTGCAAAGATGATTTTTGGAAGTTGATCAAGAGGGACTCTCTCACCAAGTTCGAATTTTCTTTTTATACTTCTTTTTAGTGTTGACTTGTCAAGAGAAGATCTCTCAAGATGGGTCGTGTGGAGATAATAAGTATCTACATAATCAACATTTGGTAGCTCTTGAATCAAGGTTTTGTCTGAGAAAAATCCCTGTTGGCCATGAGGTAGATCAACCCTGAGGTTGGGAACGTTCTTAAGATTAATGAATCTCACACTTAGATGGCCTGATTTTCCTTTTATATTGTAATGACCAGCAGATTGGGTTTGTTTGTGATAAATATCTCCAACTGAATTCATTGTATTAAGAAAAATTGCTTGTGTTCCTGGATGAGAATCTATAAACGATTTAATTTTTTTGAAAGAGTTGGATGGCCATATTTCGTCACCATCTAATATCATTAGCCAGTCATATTTTTGCTTGTCCGTATTCTTCAACATCTCATTTCTAGCGCTAGTAAAACTGTCTTTATCTACGTTGCCTATGATTTTTAATTCGATTTTGGGCGATTTTATTGATTCAATGATTTTGACAGTTTTGTCTTCCGACCCAGTATCCCAGACCATTATTTTTTCAACAAATGGCAAAACTGATTGAAGAGCATACCAAATGAAGTTTTCTTCATTTTTTACCATGCAGTGGACAATAATTTTATTTTTCTTCATTTTTGGTAAGTAATCTGTAAAGTTTGATGCCAGTAATTATCAAAACAACTGTGTTTGTAACTCCAAGAGCAATGGGTGGAGCAAACGAACCAAGCGAGGGAATGAGAATTATTTCCATGACGACCATGGAGATGACTTGAAAGGCAGTAAGCCGAGCAATAAACTTGGCCTGATTGTAGGTATAGATGAGAGCCGAAGTTGTAGCCATAGAAAAGATAAAGGGGATCATAGCAATAGTTAGTGCCTGAAAGACGGGAACGGCTGAGACAAATTTGTCACCAAAAACAAGATTAATAATTGGTTTTGCAAGCAGAGCGGATAACAACATAAAACCAGTAATAAGCGAAATTAAGCCAAGAAGTTTTTTAATGTAGGAAATTACCTTCTCTTTGTTGTCAAAACCGGAAAAACGAGGGTTAATGACCGCACCCAAACTGGAAACCAGAAGGGAAAATAGAAGGGTAATGCGATTAGCAGCGGCAAAGATACCCGCTTGAAAACTGCTAGAAAGTAAATTGAGAAGAATAATATCAATGCGGGAGATGAAGACAGAAAAGATACGGGTAACAGCAATCCATTTAGCAAAATGAAAAAGCTTTTCAAAAATTTCCTTATTGTATGAGGGTTTTATTCTAAGAAATTCCTTCCCAAACGTAATCAGTAATGCAAAAATGGTAGAGATGACGTTGGCTAGAAGTGCTGTTTCGATTGTTAAACGACTCAAAGACAAAAGAATAAAGACGATAATAATCTTGGCTCCGGCATCGATAATTTGGGTAAAAGAATAACTTAAAAAGTGTCTTTCAGCGGTAAAGATACTTTGAACGTAGCTAATAAAAAGATAATTAACGGCTAGGACTCCAGCAATAAGAACCTGGGGAAGCAACGAACCAGGAATAATTGCTTGGTGAAAAATTCCAAAAATGGCAAATAAAACTAGAATAAAAACACTGACGATAATTTCAAACCAGTAAGAAGTGCTGATAATTGTCTGGCGTAGATCTTTTAGTTTGGGAATGAAGTTAATAATTGCAGAAGCAATTCCTAGATCTCCAAGGCTATAAACAATAGCAATTAATGCGACAACGGCAGAAAAGACACCGAACTTTTCCGGACCCAAAACTCGCGCAAGGATTACGGTGTATACAAAACCCACAGCGGCGGAAAATCCTAATCCCAAAAAACTAATAAGAGTATCTTTGATCGTTTGCGACAAGAGAAGTTTTTTTAGTCTTTCCACTTCTATATCTTACCTGTTTCCACGGTACCAGTCCAAGAGATCTTGAAGGGTTTTTTCTAGAAGAATTTCTGGTTGCCAACCCGTGTCTTCCGTAAGTTTATTATGGCTGCCATAAAGATCGGGAATGTCGGTAGGACGATTACGAGAATTATCAAATTTAAGTTCAATCTTGACTTTGGACAGGGTGATTAGTTTTTCAACTATATCCCTTACTGGTAAACTCTTTCCAGTGGAAATGATGTAGCGTTCCCCTTTCTTGCCTTTTTCCAAAAGTAAACGGTAGGCACGGACAACATCTCGAACGTCACCAATGTCTCTTTTGGATGAAAGATCTCCCGTAAGAAGAATTGGTTCTTTAATTCCTTTTTCGATCTCGACTATTTGAGAAGCAATGTCTGGTGATAAAAATCCTGGCATTTGTCCTGGTCCAGTATGAGTAAAGGGGGTGGCATAAACAATATCAAAGTTAAAGGAACGAACATATTCCTTGACTAGATACCAATTGGCTACTTTACTAATAGCATAGGGATTGATAGGGTTTAGTGGAGTAGATTCAGTGATGGGAAGATTTTCTGGGGAAACAACCCCATGCTCTTCCGAAGTACCAACCACCACCAAGCGAGGAAGATATTCCGGGATGGCTCTTACAGCTTCAAGAAGATTGATAGTACCAATAGTGTTTATCGCGATGGTTTTTTGGGGAATATTGAAAGAAAGTCCTGGTTTAGGTTGACCCGCTAGATGAAAAATGGCGTCTGGCATTATTTTTGTTATCAGCGAAGATAGCTGTTCTTGGCTTTCGATGTCGCAAACAAAAACGTTTTGGGGCAACCCCGTTTCTGGAGCACGAAGAGTAGTGCCATAGACTTCATAGCCGTTTGATTCCAGTTCTTTCCAGAGATGTTGGCCTACAAAGCCCTCACTACCTGTAATTAAAATTTTTCTCATTAGTTTTCTTTTTTTAGAAGAGCAATGTCACTATCTACCATAATTTCCATGAGTTCTTTCATGAACACTTTTGGCTCCCAGCCAAGTTCTTTTTTGGCAAGTGAGTAGTCCCCTTTCATAGCTTTTATTTCAGTGGGTCTTATAAGTTTGGAGTCGGAAATGACGTGTTCTTCCCAGTTTAGACCGACATGATCAAAGGCAGCCTTGCAAGCATCCTTGATGGAGTAACTAGTATCGGTACCAATGACATAGTCTTTGGGGGTAGGTTGCTGGAGCATAAGCCAGGTGGCTTCAACATACTCTTTGGCATATCCCCAATCACGAACAGCATTCAAATCTCCGAGATGTAGCTTTCCTTCGGAGTCGATCAGTGGCTCACCAATCTCATTTACTGGTGGATTTTTGATACCCAACTTAATACAAGCAACACCCATACTTATTTTTCGGGTAACAAAGTGAAGTGAACGTCTGGGTGATTCATGATTAAAGAGAATGCCGGCACAAACAAACATTCCGTAGGATTTACGATAGCAATCAACCATCATGTGGGCGTAAGCTTTGGCTATACCATAAGGGTTGTTGGCAAAGATGGGGGTCTGTTCATTGGCATGTTCGACACCTTCGACTCCACCAAGAATTTCTCGAGAGGTGGCCTGATAGACACGTGCGTTGGGACAGAAACGTCTGACTGATTCAAAAACGCGAAGGGGGCCAAGCGCTGTAACTTCTCCAGTATAAAAGGGGTGTGTCCAACTATCGGCTGGAACACTCTGGGCGGCAAAGTTGTAAACCTCATCCGGTTGGTACTTGATCATTAAGTGATCAATAGATGATTGATCTATAAGATCGGCAGCCTCGAGAATGATTTTTCCCTTGAGGTGTTCAATGTTTGGCTGGTGAGTGGAGGTGGAGCGACGAATGGTGCCGACTACCCGATATCCTTTTTCGAGAAGAAAGTCCGCAAGATACGAACCGTCTTGAGAGGTAACACCAATGATTAGAGCGACTTTGGTTTTGGTCATAGATTTATATTTTACTAGATAAAACTAGTTATTCCTTTTGATTATTAATAAGGGTAAAAGTGATCATAAAAAAGACCAAAAAACTGATGGCAAAGAAATAGACGTCCGGATTAAGGTGGCGAAGTAAACGGTAAGAAAAATCTAGAGTGGAAATGGCAAGGGCAAAAACTAGTGGTTTAAATAGTTTCATAGAGATACCAATTATTTTGATGAAGAAGCTGACGAACGTTGGTGATGTTTTGTAATATCTTGCCATGGCCGCAACCAAGATTGGTGTCCGTGAGGATGTAGAGTTGTTTATCAGGATATAGAGACTTTAATCTGAGAACAAGAGCCGTACCCCTTTGGGGATCGTTTTCGCCGAGCAGTTTCGCTAGGATAAAGTTGGCTTCCCCAAAATATCCTGGTGCGGTGACGGTACCGCAGGAAATAAAGCTGTCGCCTGTCACGACTTGAATTCCATTAAGGAAATAACGGCTCCAGTATTCGTGATTGCTACTAAGCATTACAATGCCGTCTTTTGTAATCAAGGGTTTTATCATCTGATAAATTTGGATCTCTTCACCGGAAAAAGAACGATAGCCCTTGTTGAGAATCAAACCATCCGAAGCGAGATAGTTAAGGAATAAAGGTAACACGGCGAGGGGAATTAGGAATCTTTTGAAATATGGCAGGGTAATAATGGCGACGTAGAAAAAATAGGTAGAGAGAACAACAAGGGAAACAAAGCGCTCCGGAAGGAAGTTGAGATGGAAAAGTGGTTGGAAAGTGAGGATAAGTGAGGGAAGAAAAATGGCTAGAGGAAGCAAAAACCGCTTCTTATTTTTGAAAATTTCTTGACGAGAAAGGAATAAAGATACTAGGGCAAATACCGGGAATAAATAGAGCCAAAACTTGCCGGAGTGTTCTTTGAGAGAGGCAATGATGCGTTGAGTTTCGTTTCCAAGAACAACCGGTTGGGTGGGGACCACTACATTGGCAGAACCGTCAGAGATGACTGCTGCTGTTTGACGGCCAAGAGATGAGAGATCAAGGCCAAAATATCGGGAAAGACCGACAAAACCGATAAGGGTGGCAATGGCAAACACAATAATCCCCTCTTTAATGATCTTTACATCTTTGGTCATTAGAAGTTTGAGGAAGTAGTATGTGGCGACAATTAACCCTAGAGAAACGGTAGAAAAATTGTGAGTGTAGAAAATTAGGCCAAAAATAAAGCCCAAAAGTATATTTTTGTATTTGAAGTCTCTTCCCGTTTCGATTGCAAGAAATGAAAACATCACCAGAAAACCGGTTAAGTTGGCAAAGAGCATGGAGGAATATGTCAAGAGAAATGGGGAGATCACTAAAGCGGAAATAAGAACTGCTGCCGCGGAGTCCTTTTGGGTGAGATTTTTAAAAAGGCGGAAAAGAACAAAGGCTAAAGCAACATATATAGCTGTAACGGCAATCCGATACGAAGTAACGGGATCAAAACCAAAGACACCCGACAAAGTTCCCGGGAAAGCGATTGTGAGATATCTATCCAGGTAGGGGTAAGTCAAAGGATTGGGGAATCCATAAGAAAAGGAGCGGATTTCGGAGAGGTAGAAGGGAGTATCAAAGCCAGGAACAAGAGGTTTGCTCCAAAAAAGATTAAGGGACACTAAGATTGCAATCAGGAGCGGAAATACCCAAAGTAATAACTTAGATCTCATCATATTTACTTTAGCATTCTTATATTCATTTAATATAAAATTGGGTTAGTGAAAATTTTTGGAAAATATAGACTTGATATATTGTACAGGCTGGGGTTTGTTTCGATTATTCTGTTAGCTCTGTTGGAGACGATTAAATTCCCGGGTGTGGTTTATAAATATACTCACGTAAAAATTGAGTGGCTAATAATTCTATTTTTGCTTGTTTCATGCAAGATTAAAGAACCAATTGCAAAGAAAAAAAATTTAATTACGGTCTCCTCCTTGATTTTTGGTTTATGTTTATTTTTGTCTCTAATGGAGGCTTTTTATTACCCCAATTTTGTTCTTTCAAAACTTCATATTCATGTTTATGGTGTTCAACTATTATTTTTTATCATGTTATCGTCTCTCTTACCGTTTTTAATAGCAAATAAAAATACACTGGAAAAGATTGGATTAATTCTATTAATTTACTGGACAGTTTCAAACGTATTAAGTACAGTTTCTTTCGCCATGAGTAGGGTCAAACCGATTATTAAGAGCCCTAGGGCTTCATATGATGAAAAAATGAGGAGAGATTGGGGTGGTTTTTATGACTGCATGAAATTGATAAAGAATAATACCCTTGAGAATGCTTCGATATATATCCCTCCACAAACAGACGTCTGGCAGATGGAAGGAAATGAATATTTAGTTAGATATTTCCTTTATCCTCGAGAAATACTACATTTTGGAAAAATATCTGAGGCTACGAAATCAGCAAATCCATATTTCTTATATTCGTGGGGTTATTATGCTGGAGATCGGAAAAGTGGTGCGTGGCCGTATGAAAACATCGAGTCTGTGTGGGGAAAATTTGTTGAGGAAGGTGATAATTACGATGGCTCAAAACCAATAGTGTTTGACCGAAATTTAATGAAGAATCGAGAAACTTGTGGTGTTATCAAACCAATATTTAAATGATTATCACTTTTAGCCTATTTTCTCTCGGATATGTCCTTACAAGATTACTTGGGATAAAAGATAAGCTGGAACGACTTGGTTTGGGTTTTTTCCTAACATTCGGATTAATAGGTTTTTCTCTTTTTGGATTGACCCTGCTTAATATTCCATTAAACACAAATATTGCATATATGTTTGTAGGATTGTCATGTATTTCATTTTTGTTGTCAATTAAAGATTTTAGGGGTATTAGGATATCCGGATGGTGGAGGTTGATTGTGATATTAATTGGAATAAGTTTTCTAACAAACCTATATCAGCCGCCTATTACCTGGGATTCATTAACGCTGTATGATTTTCGTGCAAAGTTGTTCGCGAACGGAATGTCTTACCGGGACTTGTTTCTCAACCTATCTAAGTATGGTGGTGATTTCGGGTATTATACCAATGGCTATCCACCTCTAATATCTTTGGTTACGTCTTTGTCTTATCTTATAAACGAGTCTGTAATGCCTCTTTTTTCAGGAGCTTTATTAGCTTTCGTCTTGCTGTTTTATTCTTTAATGACAAAATACGCTTCAAAAAAAGTTGGAGTAATTTTCTCGCTTATTTTAGCTTCGACCTCAATTATTTTTTATCATTCAACTATATATTACTCAAATCTCTTTTATTCAATATTGCTTTCTCTTTCAGTTTTATATCTATATGATTTTTCCAATACAAAAAAAACTAAATCCCTGTTGTTATGTTATTTTCTGCTAATTATTTCTTCCTGGGTAAGGATGACCGAGCCATTTTATATTTTGATATTTGTAATATCAATTATGGTTACGATTCCTCAAAAAAAGATTTCAAATATTTTATTGTGCGTAGGGTTGGTTGTAATAACCCTATTATCAAGATCTGGATGGCAATCATATGTAAACAGCTTTAGCGCCATAGAGGTTTCTACACAAACATCTAAACTTGCGACAGCTAGCCATACATTAGCCAGACCTATTAATTATTTAATTGAAATTATTCAGACACTAAAAGCTTATGACTATTCGAAAACTAATACGATTATTAACTATATTGTTCGAGCAACAGATATTTACCTCTACCTTATTGTCACTTTTGTTTTGTTTGGGATTTCCAAATATAAACATTCTGTTCATAATTTAATATTCTGGTTTGTCATCCTGTCGTGCTTAACGATGATAGTTGGGGTAGCCTACTTTAGTATCACAATTCCCTTTTGGAATGAAATTACAGATTCCGCAAGGCGTATGATGATATTCACCATCCCCTGCATGCTTTTCTTTATAGGAGCTAATGTTGAAAAAAACAAATGAACATCGGAATAAATACACTCTTTTTAATACCAAATAGGGTCGGAGGAACAGAATACTACACCAGATCATTTCTTAAACATCTTGAGGAACAGGATAAAGATAATTCATATACAGTATTTTGTAACAAAGAGAACTTTGGAACTTTTGAGTTTAAGAATAAAAAGTGGAAAAAAGTTTTGTGCCCCGTTAATGCCAACAGTCGTGTGCTGAGGATTCTATACGAACAACTCATATTTCCTTTCGTCGTTGGTGCTAATAAGTGCAATTTGCTGCATTCATTTGGCTACTTTGGACCTGTAATGGGTAAATTTAAGAAGATAGTGACGGTACATGACGCGAATTGGAAAGACTGTCCAGATGATGTGTCACCAATGCAAATATTTATCATGAATATCTTGATCTCTTTAAACATTTTCGTCGCCAAAAAGATAGTTACCGATTCGGAGTTTAGCAAGAAAAGATTGATTAGCTATTTTCCAAATCAGAAAGGGAAATTTGAAGTAATTCCGGGTGCAATCGAAGATGATTTCATCGAATTGCTTAAAAAAAAGGATAAACCTTTTGTTAATGGAAAATATTTACTTTGCGTAAGTAAGTTCTACCCACATAAAAAAATTCCTTATTTAATCTCACTGTTTAAAGAAATAGAGAAAATAAATAAGACTGTTAAATTAGTATTAGTCGGGAGAGACGGGAACGAAGAACAGAAAGTAATCAAGATGATTGAGGGCGATAATAGGATAATTCATTTCGAAAAAGCAAAATATAATGACCTGGTTAATCTTTACAAGAATGCTTCCGCATTTGTCTTTCCCAGCACCTACGAGGGCTTTGGCTACCCGGTTTATGAAGCCTTGGCGGCAGGATCTCCCGTGTTTGTAAGTGACAAAAGAATTTACGCTAAGCAATATCAAGATTACTTGATCAATCTGTCGTTAAAAGAGATTTCGGATAGCAATCTGATAGTAAAATTTGTGAATAATAAGAAATATTGTATCGTATTGTTTTCTTATCAAAAAAGTGTGGGCAGGCTTATCGAGATATATCAGAGAATAATTAATTCTTGATTAACAATTGAATTTTGTATTGGTCGCAAACTAATAAGAAATTCTGAAGGGTACTTCCCCAAAATTGTTTCCGCGTTTAATGGATAAAAATGTTTATAGCCATATTCAATTAACAATCTTGTGCATTTTTTATAATTCACTATTCCATGAAAAGAAATTAACAATAATGGATGTTTTTTGGTTAATGTTTTTCTGGCGCCTTTTAAGAGTAAATATTCTTCTCCTTCAACGTCAATCTTTATCAAATTGGGTTTGTCTGATATTTTTGAACAAAAATCGTCTATTGAGATTTTGATTACCGGATAGCCGGTTTTGTGCAATTTACCAGTTGCATTATTATCACCGAAGTTAAAATGGCCTATTCCGTTTTTATCAGATACTGCAGCCGGGATTACAAACACATTGTTTAGATGATTGTACCTAATATGACGATGTAAATACTCTAAATTTCTAATTGATGGTTCAAATGAGTAAACAGCTTTGGCGCGCCGAGAAAATAGCAACGTATATAGCCCCACATTTGCGCCAATATCAAAACAGGTAAAATCTGAGCGAATAATTGCCGATGCCACTTTCAACATGTATTTTTCAGCCATATTGAAGTTAACAGATATACCCCCAAACCCTCCGGAGGCGCTTCCAAATATCCATTTACATCCTCTTATTGGCCCAAAATATATAGGAAGCTGTTTTTCTTTTAAAATCATACCCAAAATTGTTTGGGGAATATTTTTCTTTTACAAACCATGCGTTGATTAATCATTCAAGATTTATATATTATGGATAAAAACTGAAGGGAAACTGACTTAATGTCCGCAACCTCTTTAATTATGTCGTAGTTGGGTTGTTTAAAATCGTTTTTTGATAGCTTGTTTATTATCTTTCTTATTGATTCAGGATCTTTTTTTGCACAATAATATACATTGTCCCCGAAAATTTTTCTGATGTCAGATACATCAGTGGTAATGATTATTTTTTTGCGAGATATTGCTTCAAGAATTACCAGTGGAAACCCTTCAGAATAGGACGGCAATATTAGTGCCTCTCCTTTTGAAAAAAAATCGGCCTTTTCTTCTTTTGATATTCTTCCTAAGATGAATATTTTATTTTTTAAATTGTTTTTAGAAATATATTTTATTATTAATGGTTTTTCTGGGCCATCACCCCCAATATATAGATTATTCGTGATCTTTTTGTCTTCAAAGGCTTTGATCAATTCCCATATTCCCTTTTCTTTTCTTAGCTGACCGAGAAATAGGTAGTTATTGATCTTTTTAGGATAGTATGAATTAATGAACGGTGATAAATTGATACCGTTATATATTCTTGTTATTTTTTCTTTTGGAAATTTATGTTTAATCAAATGTCTATAGTTGTCATCACAAATACAATTGAAGAAATCATTTCCTTTAATAACGTAATAAATCAAATTTGAAAATAGTCTTTTTGAAATTAACTCAATGTCATCATTTACACCACCCGTTTCGGCAGTAACTACTGTTTTTGTTTTCAGTAATCCAACTCTTTTTAGAAACCCCGTAACAAGTGCTGGTAAGGTAAATGTCCTGACTATAATTAAGTCATATTTATTTTTGATTAAATGATTTACATACGAAAAGAAAATTAGTGGGAGTGAGAATTTTCGACAAAAAATAATATTTACACGCTTGACGTTTATCCCATCATAATTTTCTCGACTAGGAAAGGTAGGCTTTGTTTTCTCGGTAAGTACTGTGACAGTGTTTCCGGCATTAACCATTTCTTTACCAAGTAGGTAAACTTGTTCTTCCATTCCCCCCAATAGAGGTAGAAACCCTGGGGTGATGATTAGAACATTTTTCATTTATAACGATTAAGACTTGGCATAATGGCAAAAAATAATCGACGCACTCCGTAATGAAAGTTGTCTATTAGCATAAACCAAGTTGGGTATCTAATATTGTTTTTTACTCTCCATAATAGCTTGAGTCTATCGAGGCAACCCATTTCAAATTTTAAGGAAGAAAGTGAAAGAAATTGTTTTAGCGAAATTTCTACATTAAAATTTGCGTTAAAAGCATTTAGCGAAGATTCTTTTTGTTCGCTTTGATTACTTTTTGATATACCATTTGAATTTATCCTGTATTTTAATAGGTATTTTGGAATATTGTTCATCTTAATACCAGCTTTCCCCATTCTAAGCCATAATTCATAATCTTCAGCTCTAGGGAACTTCGCACTAAATTTGTATTTTGAAATAACCGATTTCTTAATACAAATTGATGGGTGAATCAGAGGACTTGGTTTCCAGAAATTGTACTTAAGTACTGACCCCGTCGGCGCTTTCATGTCAAATATCTGTCGTCCATTCTCGTTGATCGCTTTTGCCCACGTTCCACAAACATCACAATCTTGGTGATTGTTCATATAACTTAACTGTTCACGAAGCCTATTAGGATAACTCAAGTCGTCTGCATCCATCCTTGCAATATATTGCCCCCTTGCTTCTTTTATACCCTCGTTTAAAGAGTAGACTAAACCCTTGTTAACTTTATGGATAATTAATTTTATTCTTTTATCTAATTTTTTTTGCTCACTTAATACCTTTGTAGTTCCATCAGTCGAGCCGTCATTGATAATCAAGAATTCGAAATTCGAATATGTTTGATTGAGAACACTTTTGATAGCTTCCTCTAAATACTTCATCCCATTATATACAGGCATGAGAATGGTAATCAATGGAGTATCTATATTATTTTCCACGTTTTAGGTATTAAATCTTCTGATCCTTTTTGCGCTTTCGAGTTTTTAAACCATTTCTTCGGTGCAACCACTATCTTATTTGGGTTATTATTTAACCAAGCCCCCCACCAACTAAATGAGCTATTCGCTATAATGTTGTGTTTGCAATTACTCATTAATTGCATGTCAATGTGGCTTCTTAGACCTTTATTCCAATCAATGTATGTAGCATTATTGATTTTAAGACTATTTTTTACCCATTCTGGATCGTCTGAAAAAACAAAATAGGTAGGATTTATTATGATTTTATTAATAATTTCAATTGCTTTTTTATAGTATGCAACTGAAAGCAACCCGTGGTACTCTTTTATTTTTTTGTTAAGCTCATAATCGCCTCTTCTGGCGTGAATGGAAACTGAGTTCGATTTATTTATAACATTTAAGATATTTTTGTTCTTTTTATCTAGTGATTCAATAAATCGAAAATCACTTCGAATCTGTTTCTCATAAGAACCAAAATATCTTTCACTTTGCCAATATCCATGTTCTATTCCAGGTATTCTAATATGGAGACCTTCACTAATTTTAGTCAACCAATTAGGAAAGAAATTATTTATTTTGTTCCCTTTAATCTTAAAAATATTCAGAGAATATTCTCTGTTGGTATCTCCTTTGTCATGAACGAAGAAATAATAAAGCTGTAAATGATTTTTTAGTGACTTTGCTCTCCCATAAGCATATTGAAACATTTGGTTTCCCAAACCACCAGTGATTTTAATTATCAGTTTTTTCGGCATATATGTGGTAGCCAAACGTTAATAGTTCGGATGATTTATTCCCATATCTAATTAGAGGTTGAATAGATAATGATAAAAGGTAATATAACGGAAAAAGAATCTTTCCTAACACTGGATTAACGTAATTTTTTATTACCTGAGGGGTTCTTTGTATTTCCTGTTGGAGATATGAAAAATAATTTCCATTGCTCGATATTTCAATAATTCGAAAACCATATTTTTTTAGAACCTCATAAAAAAAATATCTATTGAACCCTGTCGCGTAATGATATGGAGCAAAGTGCGTCAAACTACAAAATGGAGCCGTAAGTATCAATTTGCCACCATTTTTCGTTATCCTAGAAATCTCCTTGATTGCAGATTCTGGATTTATAACATGTTCTAAAACTTCAGTACACAAAACGACATCGAAAGATTTATTTTTTACAGGAATTTTCGTTATATCACTAACAATATCTATCATTCTGTTATTCCAATCCGGCATTTGTAACCCAACATTAATTGCTTTTGGGTTATACTCGTTTATATCTTGTGAGGTATACCTAAGATGTGTACAGAATTTTTTGTATTGGCATTCGCCGGCACCAACATCAATAATCTTTTGATTCTTTATTTGTTTTTTTAGTTTTTTGGAAACCCACTCGATTCGATATTGTTCGTTTGTCATTTTATTTTTGTAAACCAAAAACAACCACAGCCATATTTCTGTTTGTTTAGTATCTGAATTGGTGGGTTGACTAACATTCCTCCGTCTTTTTCTTTATCTGTAATTAAAGAAAATTCCCTTAGCAAGCAACTATCTCCAAACATTTTGATTATCTGAGCATATGAATAAATCCTGTGAGCATTAAAGGCAACTTTTGGTTTTCCTATCGGGACAACAAATAAAATTGATCCTCCTTTTTTAGTTACTCTAATCAACTCTTTGATTGCCTTCTTATCTCCATTTATATCTAGAGGGTCACCGTACCTTCCAAGTCCAATATGCTCTATAACGTGCATGCTGGAAATAGACTCGATCGAGCTATCTTTGAACGGCAGTTTTAACAAATCGCCATTTTTTGTTGACAAGCCTTTCAGGTTAAGATCAGCAGGGCGATAATCATAAAAATCTATTGGAATAAAGGCGGAGGCAATGGCTACAAAATAGAGGCTTGATGAAATATCAAAATGTTTTTTGGGATTTATTTCGACAAGTTTTCTAGCCGCCCAGGCTGTGTGGAAAACATAATGTCTGTCGAAACCTGTATTGTCAGTATTGTCCGATAAACAAGGATATATGCTTCCGATGGGAACAGGTAAATCATGACGATACTTACTCGATTGAACACTGAAATTCATGAGCTGGAAAGGGTACTTTAATGCTTGAAGAGCCTTTGATATAAAGGGTATGCCCATTTTGAAATAAATATATTTAAATAATCGTTTAAATTTAATGCTTTAAAAAATTTATTGGCTGTTTTGCCTTTGTCGATATAACTTATTTTAATCCAATCTCCTGTGTCACGACCTTTTAAATAATATTTACCGCTCCATTTTTTTAGATAGTTTTCCCAATCTTTTTGTTGTTTATTACTGTTTGATTTTCTTAGTTTGTGATTTGCATGGAAGAAATGTTCAACAAATGATTTGTTTGAATCGATGACTTTATACCCTTTTTCCCATATTTTTAAACAAATGTCTCCGTCACCGTGATAGAAACTATATGTTTCTTCGTCCAGGAAACCAGCTTCTTCGAGGGCTTTTTTCAAAAATAATCCATGATTAACGAACATCTTTCCTCCTAGCGTTGTTCCAACCCAATATTCTTTTTGGATAGGCCAATTCCGCCAATAAAAAGCGATCGCGCCAATTTTGTTGTCTTTATCAAATATCTTTATTCCATTTTTTACAGCTCCTGGGACAATTAAACAATCATCACTAACCATTAAAATATATTTTCCATGGGAAATTTTGAAACCAAGATTCATAAAATATCCCCATGATTTTCGTTCAACGTCAGATCCTCTCCACTGGCCATGATTGTGCTGAATAATTGTGATGATATCTTTCTGTTTAGATAACCAATCCAATGTCCCGTCAGACGATCCACCATCGACAACGATAATTTCCCCATCAAGATTTCTAATCTCATTCCTTATTGAGTCAATTGAAATTTTTAAATATTTTTTACGATTAAAACTTCCGAGAACTACGGATATTTGTTTATTCATATCACTTAAATGTGCTAACCATTCTTTTAGCGTATGCTTCCCAGGTGAGCATAACTGATATTTTACTAAATGCTGTGTTTGAGATTTCATTAGTATTTTTTTTATTGCGGATAATTTCTTTAAATGATTTAGCAATTTCTGAAGGACTTCTTGGATTTACTACCCAGCCATGTATTCCATTTTTTACGATGTCAGCAGCACCGATATTTGTTGTGATAATTACCGGAACTCTCGCCGAAATGGCTTCAAAGACAGATATTCCCCAAGTATTACCATCATTTACAAAAACAAAGGCATCGGCGGTTGAATATTTTCTTAGTAATTCGTTTTTACCCAAATAGTCTATCAAAGAAATATTTTTTGATAATTTTTTTCTTATTATGGATTCTTGTAGAAATTTATAATATTCTGGAGAAAAACTTTTTTTTCCAATTATTTCGAGATTAGTTTTAACCCCTTCGTCTTTTAAAATCGAAACTGCTTCTATAATGTCCTCATACCTTCTATGTGGAAATAAAATACCAATTGATAGAATTTTATATATTTTATTTTTTGATTTAGTTTTTTTTATTTTTTGATAATCTTCAAGATCAGCTCCTGCATATACAATTTCAGAATTCCTGCGTAAATTATTATTTATGAGTTTTTGGTTAAATTTATCGTAAACGGCAATAGTGTCGACCTTGTTAATCGCCTGCCGAAGAGAAATATATTCTGCAATGAATTTCGTGAAAAATACTATTTTGTATACAAAGTCTTTTATATTTTTTATTTTGGAGAAATATTGTTGAACGTTTTTTGGGTATTTTAGTAGTATGCTGCTCATCTGATTATTAAGCATCCAAGTAACTTTCGTATTTCCCTTCTTAATGAAATTTAAGGTATGTAATGTATTTTCATCGTGAATGATTAGACCATCATATTCTTTATCGAACTTTTTACTAATGAAATATGATTTCAATAATGTTTCTGGAATAATTAATCCAAGTATGTTTCTAAAAAATGCGACGGGGCCATCAACAGAAACGATCTCAAATTTTTTATCTTCTTCCGGATAAAATCTATTATTGTCAAATTCAGAAGTAAACACCGTGACTTCGTTACTGGATGCTAAACAATTTGATAACCGCAATACTAGTTTCTGACAGCCGCCAGTAATTGACAAACTATTTACGATCATTCCAATTTTCATTTATTATTCGTAAATTTTTCTAAATCATTGATCCAGGCCTGTAGAAGTTGCAACTCTTCCTTGGTAGTGATTCCAAATTTTGTCAACGAATCGTACGAGCCAAAAAGGTTATCATATATATTCTTATTAGGGGAAATTGCCATTGAAACAAGATTTACAATATTTTTTACGTTCAAATACATTTGAATCTCAGATTCAAAGTCTTTCATTAGATTGTGTTTATTTCTCTTCTGGGTAACTGTAGCCGGTCCAAATCCTACTCTTGATTCCAATCCCCAAAGAATAGGTTGAGAAACGTAGCCTCTGAGAATATCTGTAAATCTAAACGGAACAAATGCTGGGAGATACATTAAGGGAAATGCAACTTTTGAAAAAAAAGTATTCTGAGAATTGATGGGGCAGAAACACCCTTTGTCCATAATATAATGATTATTTCCTTTGAATTGAGTTGTTTTATTTACAGTAAGTCTATAGATTGCATCAACATCTGGATCATCATCGGCCAAGAATTGCCACACTTCAGCCTTTTCATTTAATACTTTTTTGGATTGAGGAATATTATTCGAAGACGAAACTATCTCATCTAGAGGGAACCCTCGTGGCCAAATAATATCTTTTGTGTATTGATTATAGATATTGATATATCTTTCACCAGAAAGTACACTTCCTGTTTTCAAAGAAGGTATTTCTCCCCATTTTTTCATGGGTATATTATCATCATCTGAGTCGGCAATTCTCTCAGCTCCATTATTAATTGCATATAAATAGCCAACCATTTTCCTTGAGTAGTGATTTGTAGGTAAAAATTTTAGAATTTCAAACCCCATTTTTTCTTGTTCTTCAATAGACAGAAATACCGAATTTTTACAATACCAGTCTTTAGGTGTTTTATTGTCACCCACAACAATTAGATTCCAGTCTTTTAAAGAAGCAAACTTTTGTATCGCTTCAGAGGGTTCGTTAATTGTCGTAATAACGATAAATTTTTTACTATTCATATTGGCTTTTTTAAAACACATAAATGCATATGGTTGTGAAGAAAAGAAATTTTTTTCAATTTATTGTTAATATATGTTCCAAGTCTATTAGCGGTAAATTCCCAGTTTTCGTATTTGACTAGCCAATTACCAAAAATGTGGTGCATGCCATCAATATGATAAATTGGCATGCTTTTGACAATTTGGAATCCTGAATTTACGCATGCGTTCTCGAACTGTCCTTTTGTTAATCTATATTCAAAAAAATTACCTCCTGGTGGAAAAACATAATATTTATATTTATTTTTATATTTAATCTTATTTTGTATTCTTCGTGGAATAAAATAGTCAAAAATTGTCAAGAATTTTCGTATATGATTCATAGACGGAACTGAAATTATGGCAGTGCCTCCCGGTTTCAATTTTTTATACAAGGCTTTTAGAGGTTTTTCTAAGCCGTCAGGAAAATGTTCAACAACTCCATACGAGGCGATAACATCAAAAAAATCGTTGCTGAATGGCATTTTTAGTAAATCACAGTTTATTACATTTAATTTTGGATATTTTTGATTAATAAAATCTACTGCAGATTTGTTTATTTCGACGCCATAGATATTTTTATATCCTTTATTTGAAAAGTAAACGACGACCCTACCAAGTCCACATCCTGCTTCTAAAAATTTCATTTTTTTTGATGTAAGATACCTTTGAGTAATTTTTATGGCTTCATCTTTCCGACAAGATTTTAGTAGATTGCCAAAATCTTTCGAATCCCAATCAAATATTGTACTTTTTTTGTTCATGAGAATATAATATTTTTTGAATAAAATTTTCCATTGTAGTTCTGAATGCAAGTCTAGAATATTTATTATTTGCATATTTTTGAATTGTATTTATTTCTTTGACTATTTCGTCATTAGTTTTTGCCTCTAAGATTTTAACAGCTCGAGATATTGCATTTACAGAACAGTCTTTAAGTAGGATTCCGCATTTTTTGGGAAGAGTTACTCCAGTATCTATTGATATTATTGGATACAAACCTGCTTCCATACAGGTAACGACAGATGTTGAGATCGATTCACTGCAACTCGGTGATATGAAAGCAAAACATTTTCGTAATATATTTTTAAATTTTTCATTTTCTGGAGTTAAGTATCCATAATATCTTATATTCTCTTTATTTAAATACATGCCATATGCTTTTATAAAATCGTCTTCAGCGGTTACGTTTCCAACAATGTTTAATTTTTTGTCTTTATTAACTAAAAAATAATTTATAACCAAATCTAATCCTTTATGTACACATCCGGATCCAAAAAACCAAAGATATTCTCGACTGTTTGTATAATTTGTTTCGTTTTTTACAAAATTCAATCTTGATGAACTTACTGTAACAAGTGATATTTTTTTCCGAATATTTTTTGGAAAAGTGCTCAGAGTGTGTTTGTTTCCAATAAGCGAACAATAATCAGCAATTTTTATTGACTTCTTGTAACCTTCAATATCTTGTACTTGTCTTTTAGGAAGATAATTAATCTTTGTATTTATTTTGAACTCTTTTACTCTTTTAATTTCAGCCTTATTTTGATAATCTCCATAACTTCCAGTCAGGTGCAATATTTTTAGTGTATTTATTTTATTCGGAAAATTTATTCTGCTTAGATTTGTATAAATATCAAAAAAAATGTCGTATTCTTTATTTATTTCATAATTCGAGTCAGACCAATTAATTGCATCAACTATATATTCATTGTCCAAAAATATTCTTGCAATTTCTTTACTTTCCCATTTGTTTGAATGACCATCAAATCGTCGATCGTTATCTTTCCACAACAAAGGTTCTGGAATATAGCTGAATAAGACCCTTCCTTTAATATTTCCTTTAGGAATTAATGTAGTGATTTTTTGTTTTATCGATTTAAATAACATTGATTTTCCAGTAAATTTCGTCGTCGAAAAACAACCCCTGTTGTCTTTCGTCAAAATAACAATTTTTATTACTGTTTTTAATATCAAAACTAATTGCTTCTTTAATTTCACAATAATTTTTTGAAAATTTTCTTGAGAATAATGAACAATTTACGAAATATTTTCCCGGCCTTAAGTGGTTTTTTAATGAAATATTAATTTCGTTCAAACCATTATTTATTTTTCTGCTTTTATCTTCGGCACATCCAATTTCTTGACTGTGAAAGCTTGTAACTATTTGTCCACCTTCATTTTCTATGGAAATTCCAATTATTAATTGATCTTGTTTCGTTTCATTATTAACAAGTAATCTTAATGAAATTTGTTCCATAAAATCAATTGATTGTTCTTTATTTATTGAAGCGGCTTCAATTTCGATTATTTCGGTGCCTCGTGGTTTACCGATAATCCTGAATATAGAATTCGAATTTTCATTTCTAGCTGATAAATATTTTGAGATTACTTTTCTTGAATTATCAAATTCTTCGATACTACCGTTCGAAAGTAAAATGGATTTGTTGCATAATATTTCTATTGCTCCCATATTATGGCTGACAAACAGTACGGTTCTTCCTTGTTTACTAACGTCGGACATCTTTCCCAAACATTTTTTTTGGAATTGGGCATCGCCGACGGCGAGAACTTCATCAACCAATAAAATTTCCGGTTCGAGATGTGCGGCTACTGAAAACGCCAACCGCATATACATCCCGGAAGAATAGTGCTTTACTGGGGTATCAAGAAATTTCTCGATTTCTGCAAAATCTACAATTTCTCTAAACTTACTATTGATTTCCCAACGTTTCATACCGAGGATAGCACCGTTGAGGTAAATGTTTTCTCTACCGGTTAGTTCCGGATGGAAACCCGTGCCAACTTCAAGGAGACTGGCCACTCTACCTCTTAACTTAACCTCACCCTCTGTGGGTGGAGTAATTTGAGAAAGAATTTTTAGAAGGGTACTTTTGCCTGCGCCATTTCTACCAATTACACCAACAACATCTCCCTTATTAATATCAAAAGAAACGTCCTTAAGTGCCCAGAACTCATCCTTTTCAAGCTTTTCTCTCCTAAAAGGAGTGTGGAAAATGCCGGAAATAGTATCACGGAAGGAATAATAGGGCTGGCGCTCACCTAAAGTGTATTTCTTGCTTAAATTTTTGACTTCTATGATGGGTTTCATTTGATGGCTGATGGTTGATGACTGATGGTTGATGGGGGGAATGAATTTTTATTTCTGAGACTTTTTATCCAGGAGTTAATCTGTTTGGATATACTTTCATAGTCTTCTTCCATTTTTTGTAATTCGGTTTCAGAAATATATCTAAGATCCTTGGCTAACAGTAAATGATACTTTGTTTCTCCAGCAGAACCTCTCGCATTATATAAAAATTTTATTAACTCTTTTGTGGTATGTCGATAGAGGCCTTCAACAATGTTTGCCGGTACAGATGCTGCAGATCGTCTTATCTGAGAAATTAATCCGTACTGTTCTTCTTTAGGAAACTTATATGTTAAGTCATAAATCTCTAAAGTTGATTTATGTGATAGTTCCCAGACCGGCAATTGTAGAAAATTGTTGTATTTTGTAAGCATATTTAGACTATGTCGGCGAAGAAGGCTTCTGTCTGACGGAAATAGACGAGACCGATGATAAAAAAGAAAATGGTGGAGGCAGCGGAAAGACCGAGTAGTATCCAATCTATATTCCCCGTACCGGCTATAGTGACTCTAATAGCCTCGATAACTCCAGTCATGGGGTTGATGGCCATAATGTATTTATTTGTATTGCTGACAATGGATGTTGGATAAATAACGGGGGTGAGGAAGAGCATTGTTTGGATAAAGAAGGGAAGAATATAGCGAACATCACGGTATTTCACATTGAAGGCAGAGAGGAATAGACCTAGCCCCCCTGCTCCGATACCGGCAATAAGAATTCCGATAATCAAAATAGGAATAAACATAAGAGATGGAATGAAACCAAGAACAATAGCAAAAATGAGCATCATTACTAGACTGATGCCAAAGTCAATAAAACTGGTGATAATGGAAGATAGAGGCAAAATAAGGCGGGGAAAGTAAACCTTCTTAACAATGTTTTCGTTTTCAATCAAGGAATTTGAAGCATGGGTAAGGGCTCCGGAAAAAAAGTTCCAGAAAACTAAGCCACATAAGACAAATAGAGCATATGGAAGAGCTCCAGATGGAATCTTGGCTAGTCTGCCAAAGAAAATGGTGAAAATAAAGGTGGAGACTAGTGGTTGAAAGATAGCCCAAGCTCCTCCTAGGAAAGTTTGTTTGTAACGGACTTTGATATCGCGCCAGGCAAAGATAACAAAAAGCTCACGATAACGCCAAAGCTCGGCAAAATCTATTGCCAAAGGATTGGTACGTGGTTTGATAGTTATTGTATGCGAGTCCACTGGATATATTGTAGTTTATGATTTGAGGGAACGATAGCCCAGCTCGGTAATAGACTTACCAAGATTATGGAGAACTAAGGTAACAGGATTACTTGTAAATTTCTTGATTACTTTATAATCTTCGGCAAATTGTTTTTTGTAGCTTGTATTACCTTTGGAGTTTGACTGGATTCGGAAAACAGATAATGGGGAATGAAGCCTACCAGGTGCGCCGGCAACCTTTTGACAACGGAGCCAGTAATCGTAATCGAAGGCGTAGTTCAATTTTTCGTCAAACTCTCCTACTTTTTTTACGAGATCTTTTCTAAGAAAAACCGATGGTTGATTGATAGTGTTGAAAACATGGAGAAACCAAGAAGAAAGACCAATGGGCCAAAAATGTTTGAGAGAGAAAGTCCAGGAAAGTTTGGGGTCGGAAACCTGACAGTCCCCTACCAGCCAGGATTTTTTTTGATTACTTTCAAAATATTTTTCTACTTTTTCTAGTGTGTTCGGTAAGTAATAGTCGTCGGAGTTGAGGTAGGCGATAATGTCACCTGTACACTTTTTTAGTCCTTGATTAAGAGCATCTGTCTGTCCCCTGTCATTTTTTGATTGCCAGGAAATATAGGGGTATTTCTTGGTGTATTTTTTGATGATGTCGACAGAGCCGTCGGTACTACCGCCATCTTGGATAAAATACTCTAGATCAACTTTTTGGGAGATGACTGACTTAATGGTTTCCTCCAGAAACGCCGCTTGATTGAAACTAGGGGTAATGATGGAGAATTTCATGATTTGATTATTGTAAGCTTCAATGTTATTATTGCATTGAAGAAGTCGGTATATGTGCGGATAGCCATGGCCGGCTTTTTTAGTGACTAGATAATTACTTTTAAATAACTTGGGTTGTTTTTGTCATTAATTTTTCTCTGAAGAAGACGTTTTTTATTATTTCTTCTCGCGTAAAGCCTTTTTTTCTGCGAAATACATTTTCAAGATATATCCAGCCCGCAACGGGAGCGAGAGCATCAGCAATTTGAACATCAACATCTAGATTCCGTTTTGATACTAAACTTAACGAAGTTACATGTTCACGATAATTTTTATTTTCAGATAGATAATAATTGTGAGCTTTGATCAGAAGAAGATCTTGTGTTGGATCAGATTCCATCACAATTTTACCGTACGAATTGTTAGCCTGGAGATGGTTCTTAAAAGACTCTAGAATTTGAAGATAAGATTTCTTTAAGATAGTAGACTCAAGCCAAGATCTTAATCTTGCTTCTTTTTTATTAGTAATTACAAATAAGAAACTAATCTTGGGGTTGTTAAGAATCGAAACGAATTCAGACCAAAATTGAATGTTAATCCTCTTATCACTTAGCGCCAAAAATGGCCCTTTTTTCCTATGCATATCTCGACTATGAAACACAATATCCTCGTCATTGAAATATTTTTTTTTGAGTTTGCGTATTTTTATATCTAGTTTTGATTTAAATTTTTCATCAATAAGAACTCCAGAAAGGATAAAAAGCTCAGATTTATGATTGTACGAAGCTTTACCGCTTTCATCCAGAGAAAGGATCTTGTAAATATTCATAAAGTGCTAAGTTTTTTTGGCTTTTTTCTTGGCTTCGTCGGAAACAATTTTTTCTACACTCTTTTGAACATCTTTTATTCCAATGTGGTTCTGGTAACCAAGATAGGCGAGAATCATAAATGCCCAGATCATCAATAGGTCCATGGCTCTGGTAACGAAAATCTTGGCTAAAAGCGGATCAAGGACGCGGGGGAAAAGAGTAAACATGATAAATGCAACCCAAACGAGAAACCAAAATAGATACTCGGTTTTCCCCATCATTTTTCTCTTGAAGTGAAGAGTGGTGATATAGATCATGAAGAAGGCAAAAGAGATGGCAATAATTTGGATTCCAAGTAGAGCGTTAATCATGTAATTATTCTATCTTAATTTCCATTTAATTGAAGATATCATTAGTTTGATTGCATCTATGGGAGTCATACCCTTGTATTTGTCCATGTATATAGTCTCGATGGGAAACTCAGTCCAACTGAGTTCTTTTTTGTGGTGAGACATATGGGCCACCATTTCTGTTTCGACGGCATATCTGTCGGATTCCCATTTGACCAGTTTGTAAGCCTTTTTGGTGAGGGCGCGGTAGCCGGAGAGTATATCGGTAATGTAAACACCAAAAACTAGGTTTACATAGACGGAAGCGAACTTTTTCCCTAGGAATCGAGTCAAGGGAACATTAATACCTTGGCTTCGAGAACCAAAAACAAGCTGATATCCTTCTTCGAGATACTTTTTAAATACTGGAATTTCTTTGGGGTCGTGCTGACAGTCGGCGTCCATGTAGATGATTGCTTCTGCACCCTGATCAAAGGCAAACTCGGCTCCTGTGCGCATAGCAGCCCCCTTTCCAAGGTTAAGCTTGTGGCGAAGAAGCCAGACGCCTGAGTTTTTTGGTAAGCGCTCAGGAATTTTGGATCCGTCATCAATGACAACAATGTTTTCTGAAGCAGTAAATTGTTTAGCCTTTTTTATCGTCTCTGCGAGTCTCTTGTCTTCATTAAATGAAGGGATTATTACGAATATATTCACAAATGTAGTTTAGCATCTGCCTTGTACCAATCGATGGTGTTTTTTAAGCCTGTTTTGAAATCTGTCTTGGCAGTGAAACCAAAAGTCTTTGCTTTGCTTACGTCAAGGCATCTTCTTGGCTGTCCATCCGGCTTGGTGGTATCCCAAATCAACTTTCCCTTGAAACCGACTAGTTCATTTATTGTTGTAACCAAATCTTTTATGGTAATTTCCATCCCAGATCCTAGATTTACAGGACCATCACCGTCGTAGCTTAGAGCGGCTAGGACAACTCCTTCGGCGGCATCTTCGACATATAAGAACTCTCTACTGGCACTTCCGGTTCCCCAGACATCCATTGTTTTGTCTCCTCTTTCTTTGGCTTCGACGGCTTTTTTGATGAGAGCAGGAATAACATGTGATGAAGAAGGATCAAAATTGTCATTCGGGCCGTAAAGATTGACCGGTAAAAGATAGATGGAGTTAAATCCATATTGTTGTCTGTATGCTTGCGACTGAACGAGAAGCATCTTCTTTGCTAAGCCATATGGGGCGTTGGTTTCTTCCGGGTAACCTATCCAGAGATCTACTTCCTTGAAGGGAATTGGGGTAAATTTTGGATAAGCACAGACGGTACCGATAGCAACAAATTTTTTGACTCCTTCCTGACGGGCGGCTTCCATTAACTGAACCCCCATCATGAGATTGTCATAGAATAGCTCTCCTGGTTTTTCGCGATTAAATCCAATGCCCCCAACCTTGGCTGCTAAGTGAATAACTAAATTAATTCCTTTGACTGCTTTTTTGCAGTCTTCCATTTTGACAAAATCAAAGTCATTGTGACTTGGAGAAAAAATGTTTTCATTCTTGAATCCCTTTTCAATTAATTTTTGTTTTACAAATGTTCCTAAAAAACCTGACCCTCCCGTAAGAAGGACTTTATCTTCCAGGGGATTAACATTGGTATTTTTCATATTGTAAGTTTAGCACGGAGGCTATTTGCTAAGGACATATATATCCACTTCATCAATCTTTTGATGAAGGCTAATATTGAACTTCTTGCCAAATTGATTGATTTCCCAGTTGTCTATAGCTCTTATGTTCGTTTCCCCAATTTCGGAAAATATTAGAAGTGTTTTGGCATCGGAATAATTGGTTTCCGGGAGAGAAGTGAACCCTCGCTTCCTTAGAAAAAAGCGGTATTCGTGACCGACCGGAACAAGGATACTCGGATCCGAGACCTGCATAATGTTGAACTTTTCATTTTTCAAACTGGGGTAATTGGTAGCGATTAAATCAGTAGCATTTTGGAATCGAGAAAGTGGTCGTTTTGAAATTTGATAATGGTTGTGGGGAAAATTCATTACAATGAGTAAAAGAAGAGGTGCAATAAGTAGGCTTGTGAGACGAGTCTTGGTAAATGAAATACAAGCAACAATCCCCAACATTAGATTTAGAGAAATTAAATAGGACCAGTCGTATTTGGGAATAATAAATATCAACAGGAGGAAAGTAATTATCGTCCAGAGAGTGAGAATTTTTTCGTATAGAGAGTATTTTTTGAAGTAACGAATAAACAAAATAATGGCTAGAAAGCTAAATATAAATATGTATGAAGAATAGTTGTTGACTAGTGTTTGCTTTATAAAATTGAAATTATTTATCGGCAGCAAGTTTGAAGCAACGCGATAGGTAAAGTTTTGAGTGATTAGGAAGTTGTGTCTTAGCTCAAATACTACCATTGGGAGAATAAACATAATGGTGGGGATAAAATAGTAAAGAAGTTGTAACAATTTTTTTCGTTGGGAAATAACTAACCAAACAACGAGTGGAACGATACCGAAAAGTGTTATTGGGTGAAAGGAGAGACTGATGAAACTAAGTATCCCCAGAATAAATAAGCTTTTCTTGGAAATTTTTATTTCAAGTAAGGGAAAAATTATTAGAGATAATAAAAATGGAGAATAGGAAAAGGCATTTCCGGGATATCTTCCGGAGTAGATAGTTTGTAATAAAAGCGCCGGTACAAGAATAAACAATAGGGAGGAAAAAATATCTTTCTTTTTGGATAAGAAATAGAAAAGTGTCGAGAAGACAGCGGAAAACAAAACTGCATTGGCATAAATTATGGACACCGGATTTTGGTGAAATAGAGCCAGAATAGGGGCATAAAAATAGAAGTAGAGTGGGCTTCCGAAAATGCCAACACTGAGCATGGGACCAATGAGGGTGGGGTCTCCGCTCACAATTTTTTGCATCTCAAAGATATCTCTACCAAAGTCCGAGTTTACGTTGAATGATGACTTTAACTTAAATAGATAGAGAGCACTGAGTGAGATAAAAAGCCCGACGGTAAGAATTAGTCGGGAAGTATTATTTGTTTTCATGATTAGCCGACAAAGTAACCGCGGGTGAAGAAACCAATCGTAAGTAAAGACAAAACAACACAAATGGCGTAATAAATGTAGCGAATGAATGGATGACGTCTATCTAACCAAGAAGCGAGGAACATGAACAATGGAAATAGAACTAAGACATATCGCGGAATACTGGAGAGGGTGCCGGTAAAAGTGGGTAGAAAGAAGGAGAGAACACAAAATATCCAGTATGAAGGTCTAATTTTTTTGATGGAAAAAATTAGAAGTGCCACAAACAGAAGACCAACCAGAAATTCCAGAATGACGGTGAAGTATGTTGGACTCCAAGGATCGACGGTAAGAATCATTTTTATATAGCGGAAAAATACTTGATAGATCAAAATAAGTTTGTCTGTGGAGCGGCCGGTAACTGAGTTTTGGACATTGACGAAGAAGAAAGGATCCCCGGTCATGCGGAATTGGTAGTACATATAGGAAACAAGGCCGAGAGGAGGTAAAGCCAGCCAGAGTGTTTTTGGTTTGAGATAGGTTTTGAGGCTGTGACCATAGGTTTCAAAATACTCAACAAGGAGAGCCAGCCAAAGAAAAATACCGGTGATTCTGGTGGCTGTCGCAATTGTGGCAAAAACACATGCCCAGCGGAAACGGCTTTTCCTGGCGAAATAAAAGGTGAGAACGGCAAGGAGTAGAAATAGAGACTCGTTGTAGACACTACCGAAGTAAAAAGATGTCGGGAAAATAAGAAGAATAAAAAGGGTGTATTTGGCAATCTTTTTTGAGTGATCCAACCTAACCAGCTTATAAAGCATGTAAAGAGCAAGAATGAACGCAACGCTAGAAACTAAAATCCCCGAAACAGTGAAGTTTCCGATCAGAGGATTCAAGTGGCGCATGAGCCAGGGGTAAACCGGGAAAAAGGCGTAGTCTTTTTCGGTTTTACTGGAAGCGCCGTAGTTGTATTTGGCAATATCCTGATAGTGAAGACCGTCGAAGTTGGACCACATCTTTAACAAATCGGCGGTAGAAGCTTTGGGGGTGAGATCGGTGAAGTTTGTCTTTGGAGTGATAACAAACATGGCTAAAACGGCAACCAGAAAGACTAAGGTTCGCCATACCAGAAAATATTTAAAAATTGATTTTAGAGACATGTCACTTTATTGTATACATCAACAGTAGCTTTGGCAGTTTTGGACCAGGAGAAAGTGTTTGCTTTGGCTTTGGCTTCTTCAATTTGATTTTGTTTAGCTTTTGGTGAAAGATTTAGGGCTTTTTTGATGGCTTTTTCCATAGAAGCAAGCTTTCTAGGGTTAAAAGTAATGGCATTTTCATGATAAATCTCGGGAAGACTACTGGAGTTGGAACTGGCAATCAAACAACCGGCAGTCATGGCTTCCAGAAGAGGTAAACCGAAGCCTTCGTAGAGACTTGGCTGGACATATAAGGTGGCCAGACGATAGAGAGCACTCAGATCTTCATTGGAAACGAAGCCGGGCAAAATGAGGTGCTTGTAGACCTTCAAACGAACCATATCGATGAGCTCCGGGTGAACAGGCTCTCTGACTTCTTGGAGCATCCCCTTTCCAACAATAACTAAGGGAATGTCCATGCGATCAGTGACTTCGGCCAATGAGGGAAGATTTTTATTGGGATTGGGGCCTCCGGGAACATTAAGAATAAACTTGTCCGGTAGATGAAGACGCTTTTTGACTTCAATTAGCTTTTCCGGAGAAACCGGCTTGGCGTAAATCGGATCGATAGCTAGGGGAGTAACGAAGATTTTTTCTTTGGGGACGAAAAGATGTTTTTCAATATCTTTTTTTGAGTTTTCGGAGTCGGTGATTATTGCTTTAACCGACTGGAGTGAGAGCCATTGACGAACGAGATTTATACTACCTCTAATACCTTTTGGGTAGCTACCGGACATTACGAGGGGGGTTACGTCGTGAATGGTAACGATGGTTGGTTTTATTTTTTTGTGGGGGAGAGTGTGATAAAAAAGATCAAAGAAAGGATAGTGAATAATGTCCGGATTTGTATCCGTCAGGGTGATATCGGGAAGTTTGGCTAGATTTTTGGCTAGATTTTCACCATAGATACCAACTCCCCTACCTTTGGAGTGAGTGCCGCTGTTCAGAAAAACTTTTATTTTACTTTCCATAGTTTTCGTTTTTGTAGAGTTCCCATAGCTTCATGTAGGAGAAAGCATGGTGAAGGCCGGAATAAAGTGAAAAGACGAAACCGGGGAAGCCATCCAAGAAGCCGCGATGACGGAAGTAGAGACTTAGGAAAGTACCGACCGGTTTGAAAAACAAAAACTTGATCGTGTTTGCTAAGTTTACTTTGAGACCCTGTTCTTTGTAAAACCTGGCTTGTAGACTTGAGTAGCGATTTTCTCTTAGTAAGTATCTGCTGAAGTCCGGGGTAGCGTAATGATCGAGATCTGTTTTGAGCCAACCAGTAACACCTTCTACCTTCATCTGTTCATGAACGTCTTTGGCGGGAAGTATCGCCTTACCTTTTTGGAAGAGACGAATGACAGGGTCAGGATACTGACCGGTGTTTTTTAGGTATCTTGTCAGGAAAAAGTTCTTTCGAGGTAGCCAGTAGGCTGAGGCCGGTTTGGTAAGTTTCTTGGATTTCGGAAAAATCGTTACAATTTTATTTACTTTTTTTCTTAGAGGACTAATCCAGTTATCGAAACCGAAGTACTCCCCTTTGAGTATGCCCTGAATCTCTTTTTTCATTTCTTCGGGGACTCTTTCGTCTGCATCCAACTGGAGAATCCAGTCTGACTTGGCCTTATTGATGGCTTTGTTTTTGGTAATATGAAAAATTTGCTCGTGTGGCTCCAGATAGACTTTGGCACCTAGACTCTCGGCAAGTTCTTTTGTTTTATCGGTACTGAATTCATCAATAATTATGATTTCGTCTACCCAGCCCTTGACTGATTTGAGACAGTCAACAATATTTGACTCTTCGTTGAATGTGGCTAAAACGACTGAGATTGTTTGAGTTTTATTTTTCATTTGGTTGAGATAACTTTGAACATTGTGTCTCCAGAAGGTGATTTTATCGTGTTTATTACTTTTGAATCGTCGACTTTTTCTTCAGCAGATATGAGGAGAGAGTTGGGAAGATTTTTATCTTCTTCGTAGTTTATGGCTCTAAACTCGTATTTTCCTAGTTTTCTTCCGGTGGAGAAACCATATTTGTCAGGAGTGGAGTAAACAATATCTTGCTGGAGTTTTTCAGGAGGATAATTGGTGAAGAAAGCTATGAGAATGTATGGCTGATCATAGCGATCGGTGATAATTATATGGTCGTAATTGTCGTAGTTGTCTTTTGTGTATGTTGCTATTTGATCGAAACCATACTGCCAAGCGAATGGGAGTTGTTTGGAGTACTCCACATAATACATGTTCAGATAGCGGCTGAAGTTGTATGAACAAATTGCGACAACAATTATTGTTACGATGATAAATAGTTTGGGTAGTTTTGATTTAACAAACCGGAAAAAATCCAGCAGCCCTACGGCGGTAATAAGACTAATTGGGATGGACATGTTTTGGGCTCTTAGAGCGTGAGGAGATTGGTAAGTGAGAGAGGCGGCAAGTGGGGCGATAAGTAGCCAAGAGAGCAAAAGAAGTTTTCCTCTTGAATCGAGTTTTAGAATATTTAGCATTCCCAAAAGGAAAAGGGGTAAAAGACATAGCAGGCTTTGTCCCATTTCCGGGACTTTGCTTCTGGCAATAGTATCGCCGTCGGTAAAGAGAAAATCAGGAGAGAAATGGCTAAGATAATTATGAGTAAAACGCATGCCATAAGTGAAGTATTTGTTATGAAAAATATTTGCCCACTTCCCTGCCACTTGATGTTCATTTCTGTAACTTTCGGCTTCCCAAACCGGACCGGTGTCGGAGATAATGGAAACTCCGGAGAAGCGAGATTGTCCTGCCGTGGAAAACATTTGTAGAACAATAGGCAGTGCGAGGGCGGCTGAAAGAACTAGAGCAGAAAGAGTAATTTTGAGATTTGTCTTTGAGAAAAGATTCTTTACTTTATCAAAGTAGATGATGGCTAATACTACAAAAAGAATGGGGGCAATTAATCTGGCTGAGTGATAGGTATACAGAGAAAGTACGGTAGAAATTCCAAATAGAAATAGGTATTTAGTTTTTTCAAATGATTTTAGGAAAAATAATGTGGATAATAGAATAAAGAAAGTGGCAACATTTACTTCCCAACCCCCTCTGGAAAAATGAAGATGCCAGGGAGATATCGCGAGAAGCAAAGCCGCCAACTCGGGTAATCGTGATTTCACTTTATCCGGAAACAGTCGTTTGGTAAGAAAAAATATCAAGAGGACACTAGCTATACCAAAAAGGGCACTTGGAAGTCGAACCGCCCAGACTGAGAGACCCATTACTTTTACAAACGGAAGAACTATATAGAAATAGAGAGGAGGTTTGTAGTCATCGAAAGACCGAAATACTAATGGCCAAGCAACACCATGTTCGTCTTTGCCAGTTTCTATAAGTGACCAGACGTTGTATCCAATGGCTGCCTCATCGGCATTGAAACCTGCAGGGTGTTTGTCCAGAAGTGCAATACGAAGAACGGCGGCGATAATTATAATGGAGATAATTAGCTTATTTTTCATCAGTCTTTGGTTTTTACAATTCTAAAAGCGGCAAGACCGTCCGGATAGGAAATGGTTTCGAATGTCTCCACAACCGGATTGGTGTAATCAAATTCATTTTGGATGTTGCCAACTGTGCCGATAAAAACAGTACCGGGTTGAGTGAGAATGTCGCCTAAGCCAAACTGATGGAACTCGACCTTGCCAACTTTGCTCACGCGACCAACATCTAAGCCTCCGCTAATAAACTCATTTTGTTTTTGATATGTGGCCGGATCAAAACGGGTATAAAAGAGATAGTAAATATATGGCTGACCATAGACATCTGTCATGACGACTTTATTGTTTGGGAATCGGCTGATAAACCCTACCGCTTCACGATAGCCATACTGAAATTCCTTGGCATATTTGTAATTGGCATGGACAAAGAGCAAATCAACCATATATATAGTAGAAACAAGAGTGAGAAGAGAAATAAGAATAAAAAGTGGCTTTATTATTGTAAACGCATAGAAGAATCCGGTACCGACAATAATTGATAAAGGAATAACCATAAAAAGAGTTCTTACTGTGGAGTACTCCGAGAGGGTAAGGGCCCCGGGAATAGGAGCTAGTAAAAGCAAACCAATGACGAGAACAGTAATCTTTTTGTTGGTATATTTGACCAAGAATGCCAACCCCAGAATCAGCGCAATGAAATCAAATGGTTGGAGAACTCCTGTCCCCGGAAAGTGTCCCCTTTCGTAGATAGTAATACCTTCATAGAAAAGAAGTTTGGGGGAAAGATGATTAAGGTAACGCCCCGCAATAAGACGAACCATTAGTTGAGGTTTGTTATGAAAAATACTAGAGGTAATTTCCGGCTGATACGAGAAAATACTGAGACGTTTGAGTCGATTGCCGGCATCTCCCCTGACAGAAGAGATAAAAAGAACTAGAATAAAAGCCGCCGAAAAAGCAATGACTGCTCGATTTACTCTGTTCTTCCTGTAATGATCGAGTCGACTAAGGAAAGGGCGAAAATAGAGAATGATAATGAAAATTATTAGCAATGGAGTTAGAACTTTGGCAGCTTGATAAGTTATAAGAGTCAAAAGAGCCAAAACAATGGAGTAATTCAGAAACTTTCCGGACTTAACAAAACAAACCAAAAAATAAATTGAAAAAAGAAGCATGGTGGAAAACACATTGGTTTCCCAAGCACCTCGAGAGAAGTGAATGTGAAGTGGCATGATAGCAAGTGATAGAGCGGCGAACTGAGCCAGAAGAGTTTTTCTTTTTTCATCTTCAAATAATTCCCTTACCAAAAGAAATACACCAAAAATTGCTAAGATACCAAAAAGGATACCGGGTAGACGAACAGCAAACTCGGTAAGACCAAAAATGGCAATTGAGGGAATGGCTAAATAAATATATAATCCCGGTTTGTAGTCACCAAAACTTTTGAAAACAATGGGCATAAATTTACCAAACTCGTCTTTGCCGGTTTTGAAAATTGAGAAAGCGTTGTAGCCTAGGGCTGTTTCATCCCAAGTTAGAGCATTGGGAATAGAGCCAACTTCGTAAAACCTAAGAAAGGCTCCCAGAAGTAAAGCAATAATTAATAGGGCATACTTTTTCATGGTAACGAAACAATTATAAAGGCTGGAGTACCATCAAGGAAGTTGATTGTTTTGAGAACCCGACCATTTTCCGGAACGCTTTTTGGTCCGGCAACAACGAGAGCGTTGTGAAGATTATTGGCTTTGTCTTTTATATCCCAGTCGTTGACAAACAAATATTTATCGATACTGTCGGTCCAGAACCAATCGGTTCTTTGGTATCTATTTAGATTGGGGTCGGATAGTAATTTTGCCGGATCAAAGAGAGTATAAAAATAAACAAATTCGTGGGGCTCTCCATAAACTTTGGTTACAATGATTTTGTCATATTGACTGTAATTTTCTTTGATAAAGGTAATAGATTCTTTGTAGCCGAATTGCCATGACTGAGAGTGCTTTATCGGATAAATATTTATAAAGTTATCGAAGTATTTATAGGAGAAGTATGAGAAGCAAAGTGCCAAAATGATAACCATTTTATAAAATGGTTCCTTACCGATTTGAAAGAACGAGTCGTAAAAACCTTTGAGGCCAAAAGCAATTACCAAATATACTGCGGGCATCATGGTGGTGGCTCTGACCACTTGATATGGATCGCGAGTGATTACTGCAGGAAGTGGTGATATCAAAAGCCATAGCAATACAATTTTGGAAATTTTATTTAATTTATTAATGTTTATTAACATTAGGAACAGTCCAAGGTAGAAAAAGGGCAACTCTATTGGATTTATGACACCAAATCCTTGGATACTGAACTGGTAGTGTGTTCCTCCCTTGGTTCCTAAAAAGGTTGGTCCAAAATAGCCGAGATAATTTTTTATGGCTACTCCTGAAAAATATGTAACTTTGTTGTGAGAAAGTCTTGCAAAGAATGGAGGTAATTTAGAAGCTCCCCGACTTTCATTAATTTTGTTGATAGCTCCCTGGTCCAAAATTCCAACCCAATTTGAACGGGCACTTCCTTCAGCCGAAGTAAGGGCCAAAAATATAGGAGTAAACATAATTGCTGAGAAAATCAGAATGGTGAGGAGAACTTTGAGATTGGCAAAAAGTTTTTTGCGATAGACAATCAATAGACAAAGCAATAGCAGGGGGGCGAAGATTCTGGTGTTGTGATATCCGTATGCCGAAATGCCCAGTAGAAATGTGCCAACAACACTTAACCAAATCCTTTTTTGCATACCTTCGATAAAAACTAAAACACCTAGCGACATAAAGAAAATTGCAGGAGTTGCTTGCAACACTTGACGGCTTAAGAGGAACCCCCATGGTGAAAGAGAAGCTAATAATGCCGTAAGAAGAGCAACTGTGTCTTTTTTGGTTGTTTTCCTTACCAGAAAAAAGAGAACGAGAGGAAGAAGGGCTCCTAGAATTGCCGAGGGAAGTCGAACAGTGAAGTCTGTGAGACCAAAAATGGAGATTATTGGCATCAATAGATACATATAGAGCGTGGTAGGATAGTCACCAAATGCTCTGAAGTTGGTAAGTGGCATTGACTGCCCCCATTCGTCATGACCTGTCTTTAGAATTGAGTAAGCGTTGTAACCATGACTGACCTCATCCCAACTCAGACTTGGAGGATTTCCATTTAAATTTATTAGTCTTATGGCAAAGGAAATGAGAAGAATAAGAGTCAGAAATATTTTGACCGAGTTTCTCTTGAACATTTATTGTTTTATATTTCCCCTACCCTTGGAGGAGAGTAAATCATAAATTAGGAAAAGGCTGGTGGCGGCAAAAAGACTTCTGACGGCACTTTTGAGGAAAAAGAGATCTGTTTTGGCAGCAATTAATTTATCAATCCCGGGGAACTGATTAAAGTTTTGATTGAGAACGGCAAATAGCCCTACCGATAAGGAGTTGTCAAAAGTAAAAATAATAAATAAATAGCATCCAAGTAGAGTGAGATCTATCCAGAGATTACGCCAATTATTTGAAACCAACTCGATGATGATAAATGGAGAAACCCAAAGGAACCATTGGGGGTGAAAATGAGTGACTGAGAAAAGAATTAGAAAATAGCCAAGATAGTATTTCCAAAGTTTTTGAATAAGGTTTTTGTTTCTGTATGCATGTAGAACCAATAGAACAAAACCAATGATGTAAGGATATAGTCCTTCGGCTCCGGAGACCATCCATTGCATATAGAACATCTTTTGGGACTGAGCACTAAAGACCATGTTTTTGAAGGCCGGAGAGATGATAAAGGGAGCGACGGAAATGATATATGGAATCAAACCAAGAGCAAGAACCTTTAGTCTGTTTTTGAAACCTTTGGCTGATAAAACAACAAAAGGAAGTAGGAAAATTGGATATTGTTTGTAGGCTGTACCAATACCTATCATCACGGCCGCCCAACCCAGCTTGTTTTTCTTGGCGAATACAAGCGAAAGGACAGTAAAAATGGCGGGAATAATATCAAAAACTCCCATGGAGAACGTGGCATAAAAGGTTACCGGATTAAAAAGCCAAAGTAAGAAGGCCGTCTTCTTTTGTTTTTCGCTTTTAAATAATGAGGCAAGGACAAAAGCCATTGCTATGTCGATAAAAAGATAAGGCAGTTTTAAGATGATGAGATAAAGCGGAAGGTTTTGTTGAAAAACTGACCCCCCATTCATAAGTCCCAGGAAAAAGGTTTCGGGAATTACAAGACTGGCTCCTTTTAGGAATGTCCCCAAGGTAAAGTAAGTAAGAGGTGGATAAATAAAAATATCTCTAACATTAAAATGGGTGACTAGGGGATGAGCCGGAGGTAGATTTACCAGATGGTCGTAGATGTTGGTAATATTTTTGAAGGCAAAGAAATAACTGGATAGAGACTGACCAACAATGTCTGCGTGGAAAGTCGACCCAGAAATAAACAACCTCATGGCGATAGCGATAATCAACAATAAAATTAACTTTTTGGAAAGTTTCATCTTTTTATTTTTTTAATTAATTTTTGCCATTTTTGACCGACAAACAGAACCGTGTTGAGAACATCTGAGCCAAATTTTCCGTGATAAATCTCAGCCGATTTTGCTAAAGGGCTTGAAAGGTGTGAGCTAAAACTTCCACTAGCACCATGAATATGCATGACAACTGCCTTGGGATAATAAAAAATCGGAAGATTGAATTTTTTGAGTCGGCGACAGTACTCGATGTCTTCGTAGTAAAGAAAGAAACGTTCATCCAGACCACCAACCTGATTGAGGGTGGTTCTGGGAATTAGAAAGGCTGCCATAACGGCTATATCGACTTGGGTGGTTTTGTTTCCAGGGAAGTACTTGTTGAAACAACGTTTACATCCAAAAAAATAATGTTTGATGGCGTTGCCGATTGTGGGGAACTTGTAGCAGGAAGGCTGGACCTTTCCGTCGTTGTAGAGAAGTTTTGGAGCTACGGCCCCAAGGACAGGATGAGACTCCGCAAAATCAAATAGTAACTTTAGGGCATTGCCTTTGATTCTGGTATCTGGATTAATTACTAAGATATGTTTACCCTTGGAGGAACGGAATCCTTTGTTTATTGCTTTGGAAAAACCAACGTTTTCAGTATTAATTAAAACTGTCGGCTTTAAAGGGTGACTTCTGGCTATATGTGCCCCTTTGTCCATTGGGAAGTTATCAACAACAATAATTTCTTTGCTTAACCCATCGCGACTTTTTTGGATAGAGTCCAGAAAAGGACCAATTGTCTTCTCGGATCGATAACCAACAGTAATAATTGAGAGATCAATCACTTTCATATTTTTTGTTTACTAAAGAAAGAACTTCCCTGTCTGTTCTAACGAAGTTTGTTTTTTGATGATTGGAAAAGTGGCGAAAGAAAGCAGCCAAGACAATTTTGAGATAACCGGGGTGTTTTAATATGTGAGTAAACAAGAATTTTCGATGTGATTTTACAAGTTCTTCGTCCGTAATGTTTATCCAGGTAAAAAGAAGTTCGTTTCGTTGTTTGATGAGGTTTAAATAGGTTGGGTTAATTTTTTTGGCTGTTGATTCGTGTTCATGAAATACTTGAGACTTATTGTCCCAGATAATTTTGTATCCTGATTTCCATGCTCGGTAGCCAATATCAATATCTTCCCAGTAAAAAGGAGCAAAAACTTCATTTAGACCACCAAGTTTGTCCCAGATCTTTCTTCTGAAAATTGCACTGCCTCCAGATGCCCAAGCAGTGTATCGGGGTTTTGATTTTTCTTCTCCCCTGATGAATTGAATCTTTCCGTCCCATCTAACAAGTGGCCAAGAAGATTCACTTTCGTTGAAGGAGACCGCAAAAACTTTTTCGTCATCAAAATAATGAAGAATATTTTTGAGATAGCCTTTGTCCGGATGAACGTCATTGTTTAATAAAACAAGATACTCAGAACTGGATTTGGCAACTCCCTGGTTAATCGGCTTTGTAAAACCAAGATTTTTAGAGTTTTTGACAATTACTACTTCAGGGTAATTTTTTTTCAGCCAATCAATAGTACCATCAGTGCTGCCGTTGTCTATGATTATGACTTTATTAAGATAATCTGAGTTCTTGAATATCTGAGGTAAGTGTTTCTCCAGCAAGTATTTGCCGTTGAAGCTGGGAATTACAATATCTATCGTAGGACTTGCCATCTGTAAAGAGTATACCAGCCACGGTGATAGAATAATATTTAGTATATATAAATGAAAAATAAATATTTAAATTTCTTACTGATTGTTTTGATTTTGGCGTTCGGGCTGTGGCTTAGAACTTACAACTTGGGTAACAGATATACCTTTGAATGGGATCAGAATGATGATGTCGTGAAGGTGATGAAAATACTTGAGGGACAACCAACATTGATTGGTCCTAGAGTCGCAGGACCGGACAGTTTCTTCGTGGCACCTTGGCATTATTATTTTTTAGTTCCTTTTTATGCTGTAGGTAAAGGGGATCCAATTTCAGGATCCTGGGCAGCAATTTCCGTAGGGATGGCAACGATACTTGCTTATTACTGGGTTGGGTCACGTCTTTGGGGAAAAAAAGAGGGTCTAGTTGCTGCATGGGCGGGGGCGGCTTCATATTCTATCGTCAGTTGGAATGTGATGTATACACCTTTGCTTTCGATAATAATTTTTTTCCTTGGAAATAGATTGTTAGAGGGAAAGAAATATTTTTGGTTGGCGGTTGCTTTGGCAATTTTTGCCGGAACAACACATCTGGTACCGGCAACTTTACTCATAATGATTTTGGCAACATATTTATTAATCAAAAATAAGCCACCGGTAAAAAATATTCTGTTGGGATTTTTGATTGGTTTGCTATGGCTTGTTCCTTTAGTCCTTTTTGACCTTAGACATGATTTCTTGATTTTTAACAAAGTGATTCTCTTTTTTACGGCAAAGGGTGAGTATCACGAGGGGGTTTTTAACCTTTTGGCCTGGAGAGCTTTTTATCGCGGATTTTCTTTGACTGGAGGGAGTGATTTTAATTCCTTTTGGTATATATTTGAACGAGTATTTTTAGCAATCACGGTTATTGCGGTGATTGTAGTGACGAAAGATAAACAGAAAAAAATCTGGTATTCCTTATGGTTTGTTTTCCCGGCAATTATATTGCTTTTTTATTGGAAGAATATTCCGGAGTATTATTTCGGGGTTCCTATTGCCCTGATTCCCCTTTTTCTTTCTTTGGTGACCAAAAAATTCAAACCGGTTATAACTTTATTTTTAATTGTGGTGTCTATTATTCAAGCTAATAATGTTTTTCATCAAGTGAGTTGGGTGAGTTTGAATGATAAAAAAGCTGTGGTGACTTATATGACAAACTATGCAAAAGACAGACACTATAATTTTTCTTACGATGTACCCTTTGGAGAAGAAGTTGGTTATCCATACTTGTTTAAATGGATGAAGCATGAACCAGAAAATATTCCCGAAGCAAGACTGTATACTCTTTCAAGATCTCCACTAAGTTCAGAAAAGGTTATTTATTCAAAAAAGGGATTAAATATTATTGAAAGATAAGAATGAAAAAAATATTACTTATTGCCGCTTTCCTTTATTTTTTTATTGCCCCTCTCACTTATCATCCCGATAATAAGGCAGTTCTTTTTTGGGCATCACAGGCTAATGGTACAGTATGGAATATATGGGAGTACGGAGAGAAACACTTGCAACCAAACCAGCAGTTTAACTACCCACCATTGCATTTTTATTTGGACAAACTGCAGTATGCGATAGCAAAACCAATCGCCGGTGCCGAGTTTACAGAGTGGCTAAATTCACCACACAAAGAAGACCTGTTTCAACCCCAACTTGCCAGATATTTGGTAGCTATAAAATTTTCACTGATTCTTTTTGGGTTACTGACTGGATACCTAATCTTTCTGCTGGCAAAAAAGTTTGGTTTGTCAGAGTCGCGCTCAAAATTAGCTGCAGGAATTTGGCTTTTCAACCCGATTACAATCTACAGCATTCCTATGATGGGACAGAATGATGTAATGGCAATTGTATTTTTCCTGGGAGGTTGGTTGCTTTTAACTAAGTACCCTAAGATAGCTGCGATAATTTTCGGTTTGGCGGCCTCAATTAAGACATATCCCCTTATTTGGTTGGCCTTTCTATTACCAACAACAATCGGAGTTTCCAGAAAACAAAAACTGGGAGTATTTTTCCTGAGTGTTTTTGTTTATGGACTGACCCTTTTACCTTTTGTAAACAACCCTGTTTTTCGAAGTGTGGGAATGAACTCCGAGATTAATAATAGGTTTTTGATTCCACAGATTAATATCGGTTTTAATCAAGCAATTTATATTGTCCCTGTTCTCTTGGCGGTTGTTTTCTTTTCATCCTCCGCCACATCCTATGCAATTTTGTTGACCGCAAATCTTTTGTTACTGGGATTTTCTCATTTTCATCCTCAATGGTATACATGGATTGTGCCCTTTTTTGCTCTTTGGTTCGCGAGTCAAAAAAAGAGGGACACAATATATATCTCTTTGTTCCTTGCATTTATTTTAATCGCCTCGTGGAAAGCAGTAATCATTTTGTTCGCAGACAAATGGTTGTCCGTGGGTATGTTTGGAGTAACCAATCCGGCCCTTGGTAATTTGCCGATAATTCGAGACTTCCTTTTGTTGCACGATGTAAATGTGGGAAATTTGGACAACCTGGCACATTCCGCTTTGGCTGCTGTTGGGGTGGTAGTTTTGGTACAGATGGTATCTAGACAATTTGTTGACCGTGGACCAGACGTATCTTTCGGATTTTTTGAAAAAATTTGTGTTCGTTGGAGACGTATTTCCAAAATATTCCGAGTTTTTATCACAACACTTATTACTGTGGGAGTCTTTGGATTATGGATTGGGGTGACACAACTAGTACCTGCACCAATTTCTTCCGCTCCATTGAAGAATGAAAATTTCGTCGAGGTCGAAAGCCTTGTTCAAGGAAATTTTATCGTTGAGAGAAATAATTTTTATAGATTCGATCTATCTTTTAAAAATCCCAATCAAAGAAATGTAGGAAAATTTCTGGTGACATTGTCCGATGATCAAAAGAACCTCCATGAACAAATAATTTCCGGTATGAATATAGGAGAAGAGACAACAATTCGATTTGATATTCCCGAGACACAGAAAGACTCAGTCAACCATATATACTCGGTAAAAGTTCAAGCTATTGAGGGAGCAAAAAGTGTATCCACATCGAGAAATATTGAAGGTTATGTGTCGACAAACGTTACAAAACCCGGTGACATTAACACTCTGGACGTGCAACAATTTTTTAATCCCCCTCAAGATGCTAATTCAGTTATGGAAAATACCTGGGTTAAGACAAAACAAATTGTTGGACAACTCCCGTGGTATTACGTCGGACTGTTTATTTTACTAATCTTGGGAAGTTAGAAAAAAGTCAAAGCAAGGATTTAATTTTCTTAGAGAACTCGACGGTCGAGTAAGCTTGCGATCTAGTTTGAGCTTTTGATTTGATTGTTACTAGTTTTTGGGGATGCTCAATTAGGGAAATTGTTTCTTTGGCAATTTCCTCCGGTGACGAACATAATACACCCGAGTCGGCAGTGATAATTTCTTTTTGACCCCCTTTGGCTATGACGATGGGGACACATCCGGCGGACATGGCTTCGACGGTGGTCATGCCAAAATGTTCAACCTTCTCCGGTTCCAGTTCTTCATCAATATCGAAACCGGCGGCATGCCAGAAAAATTTTGACTTTGCGTAAAGTGACTTTAATTTTTCAAAGTCGGGATTGACAAGAAATTTTATTGGTAGGGAGCCTGCTTGTTCTTTGAGTTTTATTAGAGTGTCTGAGGTGCCATTACTTCCTCCTGCTAAGAAAAGTTCGTAGCCCGGATTAGTTTTATTCAGAATACTGAAGGCCTTGATTAATATATCCTGGCGTTTTGAATGACTAGGGGAGTCGAAACGAGCAACTGAGAGGATAATGTTTTCTTTTGTCCTCGGATTAAAACTCTCTGTATCAATAGGAGGATAGAGAACAAAACTTTTATTTTTGGGAAGATGCTTTTCGTGAACATTGGCGGTGAAGCGAGAGTTGTAAATGAACTTGTGAACAAATAATGACTTGATGACGTTAGTGAAGGATCCACCACCTAAAGTCTTGAAGGGAACTTGGAAGTGAACAAGATTGTTACGAGAAAAAAGAAAGGGTAAACTGCCATCACTTACCCAAAAAATTAAACCATAACGTATGGTAATAAACAATTTTTTCAAAAAGGAAGATTTTTTGGTAAAAATATTAAAAGCATTTTTGTTTAGCTTGATGCCGGAGAGATCTAAACCAAAACGTTCTTCAGCTTTTTTTAGAGTTTCAGAATCCGACCAAGCGATCTCAACACGGTACCCAAAATTGATTAGTTGTGAAGCAAAAGTAAGACTATAACGCTCCCCTCCTCCGAGAGTGTCTAGATAAGGATCAAAAATTATGGCTTTTTTCATTATAATTTTTCAAATCGATAAAGATATAGCGAGTAATCACTTACCTTCCATGTATTGGTTATTGTACTGCCTTTGAAGGACTCAATCTCCCATGCACGGTCGTTTCTTAAGACTTCGGGGTCGCTTGACGCTGACACAACGAAAAGGACTTCGCTTTGGGGGAACTTGTCGAAGGCAGATAAAGTTTTTCCATTTATCAAAGCCATGTCTCTATAGCGCTGGCCGTATAAATTTGGGTCCTGACTGGCTAGCGCAGCGACGTTAGCATTCGGATTTTTTTCTTCCAAGAGATGTCGGGTGACGTTTCTCACGGCAGCAATATCTCCTTGCCAAGTGTAGCTATTTAGAAGATTAAGGGCGCCGTTTAGACTTACTACTAGAAATACTCCAAGTAGAATTTTGCCAAATATATTTTTGTTTAGATAGAAAAAGCGTAAAAAGAATAACATGGCTAGAGGAACTTGGACATACTGATAATGAGGATAAGTAACGTTTACGAAACCAAATAGAATGAGCGAAGCAAGAAGTGCAAAAAAAGAATATTTTAAAAGCTTATCTTTTTGATAGACATAAAAAATACTAACGAAAATGACAATAAAGAAAATAATAGCAAAGAGATTATTTGGAACGAACGATGTAGAAAAGACTACCAAAGAGTTCCATAATCGTTCGAAAAAGCCAACTCCGGAAAGGGTGACAAAAGACTTCTCGTTGGCGGATAAAAAGGCACTCGAGTTTAAGAAAAAGTGATTTTTTAGTTCAAATAATACAAAGGGGATTATGGCAAAAGCGAAGCCTGCTAGGGTTATAACAATTCTTTTGACCATTACTTTACTGCCTTTAAATAAGACCGGGAGAAACAAGATGGCAGGTAGAACACCGAGAGCAGCAAGATAATGAAGATAAAGAGAGGCACCAAGTGAAACACCACCCAGGAAAACCAAGAGGGGATTTTTTGTAGATATAGAAAAAACAAATAAACTCATCCAAAAAATAACTGGGTTAGGGTTCCACGCCCATCTCGAAGCTACCATAACCGGCCAAAGGCTTGCAATGAGCAAGGAAAGGAAAAATGATTTTTTAGTATTTCCAAAGGTTTTTATGATGGTGATTGTGAGCAGTATCCAGGCGAGAACGCCGTAAAAAGAGGCCATATATGCGGGACCAAGAGGATCAAAATTGGTAAGAACGGAAGCGGGCATATACATGTAGTAACTTAACGAAGGAAACATCTCCAGACGATCATCGGATATTGGACCAACAAAAGTAATTTGTTTTTGCTCCCAGATGCGATGCATATCGACTAGAGCTCTGGACTCATCCCAGATAAAACGAGAGTTTTTGTCGAGATTGTAGGTATAGAGGAAAACAACCAGGAAACCTAGAACAACAAAGAGCCAGTATTTTTTTATAAAGGAAATAATTTTCTTCATTTTTCCTTTTGCCACTCATCTAAAAGATCTTGATCAACTTTTTTGTAAGTTTCGGACAGCGAAGGTTTTCTCTGGGCTTCCCACAGTCTCTCGTAGGTCATGAACTTGCTAAACATCTGATAAATGATCTCAATCCAGCCTTCGGTACCGTCTCTCCATAGTCCCTGTTTGACGGCACGATACCAAAACTCGGTAAGCATAATGCGGACAAAGCGCCAGCCTTTCATGGGAGGATGATTGGCATCCAGAAGCATTTGGGCCTCCATCTTTGACCATTTGAGTGTGTTGGGTACTTTTTCGTCGATGTTTTTGTGAGAAAGATGGACCATTTGGTGGCGCAGATTACCTATAGGGCCTGTGATATTTGGCTGCTCGTGAAGCTTGCCTTCCCAACGTTTGAGGGCAGATTTTTTCATAAGACGTAGAACTCGAGGATCACCCCAGTGTTCGAGATGTTTGCCAAGGAAAATTTCGTAACGACTGATGGTGTATGCCGGGAACTGTGGCTCTTCTATGGTGGAAAGTATTTCTTTGGCAAGCTTGACCGGAATACGCTCGTCGGAGTCGAGGTAGAGCAACCACTCCCCTTTTGCTTCCTTGGCACCGTCGTTGCGCCATTTTGAAAAACTATCCCCCGTCGCGTGGATTATCTTGGCGCCCAGTTTGCGACAGACTTCAATAGTGTTGTCTGTTGAGCCGGTATCAACGACGATGACCTCTGAGGCGAACCGTGAGGTCTTGATGGCCGGAATTATTTCCTTGGCGACGTTTTTGGCTAGAATGATGACGGATAGCTTTTTCATGGTGTTTTTATCCAAGAACCTCCGCCTAATTTTCTCATAAAAAAGTCGCGGACAGCCATCTTTTGAGCTTTGGTACCAATAAAGATTTTTTTAACGGCTTCTCTGAGTAAAGCAAGTTTGGTGCGAGTGCGGGCATAGTCCATACCGAAGAGTAATCGGTTTCTGGTGATGAAGTAGTCATTTAAAGGTGAGCCGATGCCGGAGCTTTGGGCAACTTTGTGCCATAGTTTGACATTTGAGTCGACTATTAGCTTGTAACCGGCTTTTTTGATACGCATTCCCAGATCCGAGTCTTCAAAATACAGACAGTAACGCTCATCAAATAAGCCAACTTCTTTCAGTACCTCTGCTTTGGTAATAAATAAACAACCGGTAATAAAATCGGTTTCTCTTTGGCCGTCGTATTGACCTTTGTCGACCTCGTTGACACCAATGTGCTTGGCGTAGACGTTGTCCCAGTCGTACTCCCCTCCTGCGTACCAAATAACTTTTCCCAACTCGTCCTTGCTGTATTTATCTTCGAACTCAAAACCTTTGGCAAAGTAGATTAGACCGCCGACTGCGCCGGTAGTTTTTTCAACGATTGGTGAAGCAAGAATTTTGAGAATAAGATCTTCCGGAACTAAAGTGTCGTTGTTTATTAGAACGATAATATCTACGTCATCCTCTAGAGCTCTTTTTATGCCTAAATTGTTGCCGGCTGCAAAGCCGATGTTTCCGGGACTCTCTATATAGACCGCTTGAGGGTACTTGGCTAGCTTTTCTTTTAGCTCTTCGGATCTGCTGTTGTCTACGACGTAAACTGTAGAAGAAACAGCTAGAGGAAGAGCATTTTTCTCAAGCTGCTTTATGACATTAAGAGTGTCTTCATTACTATGAAAGCTGACAGAGATAAAACCTATTTTCATTTGGTGATCTTACGAGTGAGTTTTAACAAGAATCGTTTGACTTTAGAGGGTTGGGCTTGGATAAGGACTGTGAGGTACCAGTAACGAAGTTCTTTGAACTTTTCCAGGAAAAGCTTTTGCCAGACGGGGGTAAAAAAGCCGGCTTTTTTGGGTTCGTGGCCTTCTGTTTGCCAGACTTTCAAGTAAATTAACATAACGGAAAACATTTGAAGAAAAGCGAGAACCAAACCATGAAGACCATCTTTGTAGCCATCTCCGGCAAAGAAGCGGCTGATAAACTCACTTAAGGGCTTGGTAATAAGGTCTTTGGCGTCGAACTTGTAGCCGGAATTAATCAACTCTTTGGCTTGCTGGGTGGAGTAGCGAAGAGCTCTCTCGAAGTACTCATCAATGCTGTTGTAGTGATGATGCTCTATAGCAAGGGATTCATCGGCATCGAGATTGATGCCAATGCCGGTAGTTACCGGAATAGAGTGAATCTCGTTTTGCCATTCGACGGAGCCTTTTTTGAAAAATCTGATGTTGTAGTCGGGCCACCAGCGAGAGTGTTGGGTCCATTGTCCAAAAATTAGATTTTTTCTGGGAATTCTCACAAAATCAACGTCTTCACCTTCAGTGATTTCAATAAGCTTACCGGCTAAAGTTTTGGGGATGCGTTCATCGGCATCGACGATGAGAACCCAGTCTCCAATGGCTTTGTTTATAGCGAAGTTTCTGGCCGGCTCGACGTAACCGACCATTTTGTGATCATATACTTTATCAGTGAAGTTTCTGGCAATTCGTTTTGTATCATCTATGGACTCCATGTCAACGACAATAATCTCGTCAGCAAAATGAAGAGATTTTAGACATTCTTCAATATTTTTTTCTTCGTTTCTGGTGTTGACTACCGCCGAGATGTTTATTTTAGACATGTTAGTTTGTATTGTAGATGTTAATTTCTCCCGATTCGAAGATCTTGGTTAGAGATAGTGATCCAGGACTAAGGTTCAACCTATTTAAAGGTGTCTCGTAGATATATTTTATTGCATTTTCATCAAGAAAGTTTTTTGCCCAGTTTGAATCTGCCGTGTTGTAGAAACGTTGAATATTTTTGGCGCGCTCTTGGTAGTTGTAGCCAGTGATATCTAGATTAACCGTGTCGGAAAGGAACTCGGGTTGACCCGAGAGGCCCGAGATATAAGCAGTCGAACTGTAGGCATAAAGGGGTTTGGGGGGGATGATACTACCTCCTAATCGACCGTCGAAGTATGGTGCCAAAACAACTCCCCTTGGTTGAGTTTTTAGATATTCAAGTGCACGAAGCTCGGTGTAACCCACTCTTGATGTAGGATAGAAACCAGCGTGTTCTTTGAATGAACCAATTGTAGTTAACAGAGTACAAAGCACCATCAACAAAATTGCTAGTACTTTTGCAAAGCGAGAATTAAATAAATTAATAAATACGAAAGCTCCCCTGCCGGCAAAAAGACCAAAAACAAACAGTGAGTAGTACATAAATTGGATACTATTCCATGGATTGTACTTTTGAGTAAATATCAAAGGAATTAATATACCAACAAGAGAAATTGCAATAAGAATTTTTTGTGAGAGAAAAATATTTTTACCCTTAGTAATTTGCCAAACACCCAGTATACGAGTACCAATATTGCCAACAAGAAAAATAATTATTCCGAGAAGATTTAAGACCAATAGTTTTATTGATGATCCGGTGGCTTCATATGCCTGCCAAGCATTGGCGGCTTTTTCAAAATTTAGTCTATCACTTGAAGCAAACATACTTTTAATAAACCAGAAAGGAGAAAATTCAAAGGGGAAACCCGCAGAAGAACTAAAGGGAAGAGTGATAAGTACACCAATAATTCCTATAAAGATTAAAAACAACCATTGACCAGTGAGCAATAGGCTGGCAGAGAGAAGGATGAAAGCATAAACTTTCGTTTGAGCCAGAAGGCCTCCAAAAAACACTATCCCAACAAATTTTAGAGCGCTTTTTTTCTCCACATATTTTTCAAGTAGAAAAAGCGTAATTACCAAAATCAGTATCGAAAGCGCGTAGGGTGGGTTAAGAAAAATAGAGATGGATTGGTTGGCCCAGAAGGCAGATTCTCCACCAAAAATACTATTTCCGGAAAGAGCCGATTGAATGAACCCGAGTGAGCCGGCCAGATATACAAATATCAGAGAAATTATTATTTCTATTTCTTTGAATTTCCAGACTCTAAGAAGTTTGACTATAAAGAAAGTCAGTAAGACAGCTATAGCAAGTGGCATGAAAAAAAAGTAAATTTGAGAGGCAGGAATATGAGTAAATCGAACAATAATACCCGAAAGATAGTCAAAAAGAAAATGGTAGTTTCCAAGTTTCTCCCCTGCCAGCTGAGGATGGGATAAAGTGAGTGGATTTTGGGCAATTTTTTCAATGAGCGAAAGATGAAAAATGGCGTCATGAGAGTTTGAGCCCCAGTAACCCTGACCAAAGGAGTAGAGCTTGCTATCCTTGAATACCGCAATTAAAGGTATTAATGATATAAGAGTCCCAAAACCTAAGTTCATATTTATGGAAAAACAAAAATAAATGACAATGCCGACGATCATGATTGGAAAAATTGGATTTGAGAATAGGTTGGAAAATGGAGTCTTTGGCGCGACTGTCCAGACTGTTTCATTTTCCGACTTAGTTTCTTTTAGATTATTAAAGTTGGTTTCAGGTAAAACAATATTTGAAAAGGTAATCGTCTTTGGAGACAGAGTGATTATTTTTTCTCCGTTTACCAAAGCAATTTTCCAGATATCGTTTACCTCGTCATAGAAAGTTTCGTAGTTCTCCAGATCGAGATTTAAATCGAGTGACGTTCCCGGGAATTTGACCGAGTCTATTTCCGCCGGAATTTCTGCGGAGACTCCGGATATTTGATTTGGGGTAGTGTAGTAGTCTTCAAAAATTTGACGATTATAAACTCGAAGGTCGGTAATTTTTGTTTGACCGTTTTGAGTTTGTAGAGCCAGACGGAAGTATGGCGTTTGGTACCAGACAACTTCACCGGCCTGGTTACCTGAAGGGTCTGAGGTGCGATAGAAATAGACTGGACTACTTTCCGGATAAAGAGATTTCATCCAGTCCCCAAAATATTCCAAACTTGAAAAACGTATATTGTATTTTTCTTGATTTTCTTTTAGGGCGGCGTATATATTTCTTATTTGCGGCAGATAGTCGCCGATATACAAATCATTTTCCAGACCAATGTTGAGATAGGTAAATTTGTTTAGATTTTTCTGGGTATATAGACTTAATAGATTATTAAAATAATTAGTGGAAAATCCTAGGTCTTGATAATCGTTTGGCTCTATTGAATATAGAGATAGTTTTTGGGGATTTAATACATTAAAGAGATCTCTTTGGGCGTAACGAACAATGGGAAGATTGATTCTATTCTTAAAACTTTCGGCCGGAATTAAGGAGTTATTTTTGTCCGGAAAATATGGACTACCTAAATATCCACCCCAGAGTCTGATACCGTCAGTTTGATATTGATCGTCCAACATCATGGCAGTTTGGACGGAGTATTTTGTTTTTAAGTAATCAAGAGAGAAACTGTCGAGATGCCATGCACCGATAGTGCGGGGAAAAAAGCCAAAACGCTCTTTGAAGGAGTCCATAAAAGCATCAATGAGAAGAAGTCTCTGAGCCGGAGTGTAACCGGAAAGAAATTTCTCGTTAACACTGCCTCCGGAGTAAATGTTTACTTTTTTAGAAAGTCCGGGAGTTACCTCCAGTAAACCTCCAAGAGAGACTAAAATATCCGGACCAATAAGGTCGTTGAAAAATGCGGAAATGGTGGCATCGTTTACGGCATCGAAGCGAAGCAACCAAGTTGAAGGAAGACCGGAGTTGGACGCTTCTTGATAGAGTTTGATGGGAATATCCAAAGGCTCTTGAGTAGTACTTAACCAGCCTTCAGTCCCTCTAACAGGGTTGGTAAACGTAACAAAAGTAGGACCAGTGTAGGCTGTGACTTTAAGAGGAAAAATAAAATACAATAATATGGAAATGAGAAAAAGCAGTTTCTTAATCATGTTTGAGACGGAAGTAATTAAGGGTGTCTTTGACAAAGGACTTGCCTTCAACAAGAATAATTGTGCCAAAATAAATGCTTGCGGAGAGTAAACCAATTATTATAAGGCGTGGAAAAGAGTTTCCATAATGAATAGTAAACACTAGAAACGAAGCCATTAAAAAAGTAGCCGAAAGTGGAGTTTTGAGAATATTTAATAAATTGAAGTGAACATATTTTCTGGCCAGGAGAATGGTAACAAAGGAGGATGTGGCGATGATGGCGACAGCATAGGAAACACCGAGATAACCGAATTTTATAGCCAAGAAAGGCATGGTGAGCCAGGTAAGACCTGTCCACATTAACATGAGTTTGAAGGTGGATTTGATGTGACCGGTAGCGTTTAGAAGATTTGTAAGGCTCGTCGAGATACTAGCCCATGCTGAGTTGTAAAGATAAATATATAAAGGAATTAACGCAGGAAGCCATTTTGAGTATTTGGGAATTAAGTTAATTAAAGGCAGAGCAAAGAAACCCATACCGACGAGAATCGGAAAAGCAGCTAAACACATGTATTTGAGACTAACTTCGACGGCTCTGGCTAATTTTTCCTTGTCGTGCTGGAGTCTAGCAAAAGTCGGAAAGGAAACTTTGGTGAGATTGTCCATGACAATGCGTAGAGGAAGCCCAGCCCAGCGACTTGCCCAACCGATGTAACCCAGACCTGTAGTGCCAATAATCTTGGTCAGAATTATAGTCATACCGTCGTCTTTGAGAACAGCAAGAAAGGTGTTAGCCTGATAAGGAAGCCCAAAACGAAGGAGAGATCTGAGAGACTCTTTGTAGATTCCAACCATGGGCTTCCATGGATAGACTATGTACATAGTGACGAGACCAACAATACCTCTTGCCAGAACTGCATAGGTAAAGGCGGTGACACCAAAACCTTTCCAAGCAAAATATACTGCAACAGCGTTGAATGCCAAGGTCTCGAGAATTTGAGGAAGAATTAATTTATTAAATTTAATCTCTCTCTCGAGCATGATTGAGGGAATTGTTTTGAGAGAGCTTAGGAACAGAGAGATCCCCATAGCGTAAAGAAGATACATACCAGACTGGTCGATGTTGTATTGGGTACGAATTAGTGGTCTAACTAAGAACAATACTAAAAGAAGCAGAAATACCAGTATTTGTTGGATAGTGAAGGTTGTTGCAAGGTCTTTCTTGGTAACCGCTTCTTTTTTCTGAATGAGTGCTGCGGCAAGTCCAACATCGGAAAAATATGCCAGGAAGTTTACAACGGAGGAGACGAGGTAAAAGATGCCGTAGATATTGGGGTCGAGAAAGATGGTGAGAGCGAGGGTGGCAATGAACGAAATAATCTGAACAATAAAAGTTCTGGAGATAAGAGCCAAGACTCCGGATACGGATCTACGTTTAATTTCGTTTACTTCCATGGAGACTCCCGGTTCAGCGACGTTTTCCACGAATTTGAAGGTTTGTTTGTTTGATAATAATGAAAGCAACAAAAATCCAAGCGATTAAAGAAATTATATTGGAAATTCGACGTATAGGAGTGTCGAGAAACTTAACTTTTAAAGTGTGCTCACCAGCCGGAACAAATACTTTCATAGCGCCAAATTGATCCAATGTGACGTCGACCGGTTTGCCGTCAATGGCGATGTTCCAACCTGGAAAATAGAAAGTGTTGACGGTGATAAAGCTGTCTATCTCTGAACTAATATAAGCTTTGGTATTAAAGGGATTGACGTCTATTATGTCTATTTGTGCAGCTTGTAGCGCAGAAGTAATTTTGGCAACAGGAACGTCTGTGGGTCTTACTGCATTTACAGGTAAGGGCATGTAATTTTCAGTGTAATCGAGATATTCTTTGGACACTTTTTCTCCCGGAAGAAGAACTTGGTTGGGTAAGTAACGTCTTAAAAAATGATCATCCGGTGTTGCGGTGATTTCACCGGGGCGAAAATAAGAAACCGAAAGAGTGAAAGAGGCAATAATAACGATTAGGGAGGTCACAATTTGAGTCTTTTTACTCATGTTTTTGGAGATGAAGACAAAGAGAGTTGCTGTCAGAATCGTTGTAAGAGAAAGAAGTCTCCAGGGGAATTGAATGGCGTTGGTAAAGGGAAAAATATTCCATATAAATGAGGACCTAATGTTCATCATGAAAATCACAAAGAAGGTGGCGAGAAGTGATGCCAGTAAGTAGCCTTTTTCAACTTTCTTTTCTTTTTTGGACTTAATAACTAAGAAAATTATGGCTCCTAGAATCACCGCCAAGTTTACGATGCCGATTTGGAAAGACATATCATCGTAGGGTCCCCAGTTTGAGGCACCATAGCCCCAACGAGAGTAAATAAGTTGCCAAATAAAGGGAAAGTGGTCATAAAGATTGTAAGGGAGAACTTCTTTGATATAGCCTTTTTCGGCAAAAACCGGAATCAAGTAATACGAGGTGAGAAGTAAAGATGAAAATAAACCAGCAAAAAGACTTAGTATAAATTTGTAATTTTTTTGAATTAACTCGACCATAAAATATATGCCAACTAAAATTGGTAGACCAAAAGCTGTGGATGGCTGATGAGAAAGAATAAGCGAGGCTACCGAGATACCCAGAATCAAGATGTTTTTGAGATTTTGTTTTTCTTTTAACCTTGCAAGGCTATATAAAATCCAGGGGAAAATGGCCAAAGCAAAAGACTCCCCGACTGTGCCTCTAACATAGGCATCAATGGCTCGATATGGAGTGTAGGTATAAAGGATGGCGGAGGCAAAGGAAGCAAATGGTGTAGTGTATTTTTTGGCAAAAAGATACATTCCATAAGCTCCAACAAAAAGAGATAGAGCCAGACAAAGGGTGTAGGAATCAAAAAGAGAAAAGCCGATTTTGTTAAAAAGAAAACCTATGTAGTACGGAAGTTGATAGTTGAACTCAGGGTAAGGAGAACCATATGTGAAGTGGACATCAAGAGCCCAACGTGGTGGAAATTGACCAAGACTTATGGTTTGGATAAATTGATGGAGGTTTACAATCTGACTTTCGTCGTGGAAGGTAAAACTAAATGGTGTAATTAGTTTGATAGCTGCAGGAATAACCGCCAGTATCAAAAGAATGGGGAGAATTTTGGATAGTTTATTGAGTATTTTTTTTATCATGTGGAGCTACAACTATAACCAAAACGAGTAATAAAGAAATAAAAGTAATGGCGTTGGCTATTTTTCTTATTGAGGTGTCTTCAAAGTACCCTTGAACAAGTGTAATACCTTTATTAAAGGTAATGGTGATTTCACCGTGTTCTTTATCAATTTGGTACGGCGTGGGTGTAATGCTGCTGTTTAGATATACTTTCCAGTCGGGAAAAGCCGTAATGGGAAAGGTAACGGTTGCTTGACCAAAAGAAACATCGACATCGGCCGAAAAGTAGGCTGATCTTTTTTGGAAATTTTTGACTTCCCCAAGTCCGGAAAGCACTACCGGATTTGCCGGGGCAATATTTTCCGGAACTGTAACCATAGACAAAGGACGATAGTCAAAAAAGGCTGATTGCTGACTTTGCTCGAATACTGGCCCCGTGAGATAGGTGTCGTCAGTTGCCGAGGGAAACGACTTTTCAAATTTGAAGTATCGGAAATTTATAAAAAACAGCGCGAATACCAGAAGAATCGAGAATGTTTTTTGAGATTTGAGATTAAGTGAGCTGAGAAAAACAGCCAACACAACGGCGGAGCAAAGAGCTGTTAACCCCAAGAACCTCCAGGGGAACTGAACAAAAGATAGTGGAGTAATAAGTTCCCAGAGGCTAATCGATCTTATGGAGGTTAGAAAAAGAGAGAGAAGACCAAAAACAAAGAAGGTAGCGAGAAGAAATTTTGGAGTTTTTAGTAAAGATTTTCTATTGATAAAAAGAGTAATGGGGGCGGCGATAAGGGCTAGTGATTGGACTATACCAACCGAGAAAGAGAGCTTGTCGTTCGGACCAAACTCACTGGCACCATAACCCCAGCTTTGGTTGATGAATAGCTGAGAAAGTGTCGCAAAATGTGCTCGAAAATCAAAATAGCCACTAGTTAGAAAACCGGTGTTAACCAGATTGCCTTCAAAGAGTACAGGGAGTAAGAAAAATGCGGCGAGGCCAATACCTAATATTGCGGAACCGGACAACAATATTAGCGTGTTTATTCTGTGTTTGTTGAGAAGAATCAGAATAATGGCGAAGGATAGTATTAAGGGAGAAGATATAAGAGTAGTAATGTTGTGGGAGGCAAAAAATAGACCGGAGAAAAACGAGAGTAAAACAAAACTAATTTTATCTTTTTTGATAATAAGTCTAATAATGCCATATAGAACTAGCGGTAAAAGCGCCAAGGCAAAATTTTCTGCTAGAGCGCCTCTCACAAAAATTTCCAAGGCTCGAAAAGGAACCAGGATGTAAGCTGCTCCTCCAACAAATGCCGGTAGTATTGATATAAATTGCGAAAGAAACAAAAACATGGCGATACCAGCTAGAGCAATCGAGATAAACATGACAATTTTGGTGGAAAAGAGAAAACTAAAGCCAAGAGACTTGAAAACTGCTCCGGTGTAGTAAGGGGTGGCGGAGTAGTAATTGAACATCGGTTGACCGTAACCGAAACTCATGTCCGGTGACCAACGACAAGGAATTTGACCTTCATTAAGACAACGTTTCATTTCGTATAAACGCATTACTTGGAGATCATCATGCATCGAGAAAAAACCGGGTTTGAAAATATTCCAAGAAACCAGAACTGAAATCAAAAGAAGACCGATGATGGCGAGTAATTTTTTATTCATGTTTTCTTTTGAAAATTACATAAAGAGAAAGCGGAAGAAAAATAATGGTCAGTAAATTGCCCAATAAACGAACCGGTGAGTTTGTGAGGCGGGCAATAACTTGATGTTCCCCTTTTGGAATTTTGAAGGTAATTAAGCCTAACTCATTATCGTGGTTTATGGCAACTTTTTTATCATCGACTTTGACAATCCAGCCCGGAAAATCGAAAAGAGAAAGTGTAACAATCGTATCTTCCAAGTTTTGGATGGTAAAGCTCTGCCAATTTGTTCCTTTAGTTAAGTAAAGAAAATCAGCGAAGCCATTGGAAACGATCGGAAGATTTGGTGCCGGAGCAGTGGGTGGATGTGTAGCAAATATTGGCAAATAATCGTAAATACTGGTAGTCATTTGTTTGTCCCAAGTAATACCGGAAAATTTTTCTTGAAGAGTAATGTTGAACCATTTTGAGGGGGTGAAAAATGAGAGATTAAGAAGAATCAAGAAAGTGAAAGTTGTTCCGATTATGATTATTGAACGTTTTGTTTTTTGGCCAACCAGTACTGAACCGGCAATTATGGCAAAGAAAGTGTTTGCCAGTACCAAGAAGCGCCATGGAAACTGCAAATATACAAGAGGTGTCGCAATCGTCCAAACGAAAGATGATTTTTCATGAGACATGAAGGAGCTAATTAGTCCGAGAACAAAAAAAGTAAGAACAAAAAGTATTATCTTTTTGTCTTTTTGAAATAGCTTGAGAAAAGCGAGAATTAGAGCGGTAAGGACAAAGATAATAATGATAGGCCCAAAGAAAAAGGAAAGATCATCGTGTGGACCAATGACCGAAGAACCAACCCCCCAGAAGGTTGAGACAAATAACTGGCTAACTGAAACAAAATGCGCTCGATAATCAAAGTAACCACCAAGCATTGTTTCGGTGTGAGCATATTGTTTTTCCAAGACTACCGGCAAGAAAAAGAAGGCCGCAATCAAACCACCCCAGATGAGAGAAAGACAAAACTTAAAGAAACGGAGGAAGGTATCTTTGTTGATTTTTAGCTTGTTGTATTGGAAGAGAAAAACGAAAAACAAAATAACCAGAGCAGGAGAAAAAATAAGAGTACTAATGTTGTGACTTAAGATTAGTAAACCAAAAGAAAGTGCCAGTAAGGCAGATTTTTTTAGAGTGAACTCTTTGGCTAGATTGTATGTGGCCAGAATTATTAGTGGAATAAAAACAAAAGCCCAAGACTCCCCCATGGCTCCTCGAGAATACAAGTCTGAGGCTCTGTATGGAGCATATGCATAGATTAGAGTGGAAAGAAGCCCGCCCCACCTACCCCAAAGCCTGTTCCCCAAAAGAAACATGGCAAGGTTACCAAGTATTAGTGAGAGTATAAAACCGAGTTTGACCGAGTCAAATATACCAAGACCCAGTAGATTTGCGGCAGACATAACGTAGTAACTAAAAGGTCCGTAGTAATTAAACTGAGGATAACCATAGGCATAACCCATACTGGGAACCCAACGACAGGGTATTTGAAAATCTTTGATGCATTTGACCATCTCGCTAACCCTAATCGCTTGCATATCATCGTGCATAGCGAAGGTTCCTGGTCTTATTAGTGAAGTCACTGTAGGGATGGTGAGAAGTACAACCAACAATAGCCAAAGCCAGAGCTTGTTGCCTTTGAAAATTCGAGCAATGATGGAGGCTATTTTTTGAGACACTTTAGTTTAATTATAGCTAGTGCTGTAAGAAGATACGCTATGGGAAAAATAAACAATAGATGACGAGGATAAACCGTTTCAAAAGAATAGAGTAAGAGAGAGATACCGAAGAATAGATATAATGGAAAAAAATATTTTAATGAAGAGCGATGGTAAATGAAAGCGAGAACACTAACAATGCTAATGATAAATAGAATTGGCCAGGAAAGACCCCATATATCTATGGGGATTATTTCCATGTTCCCCCACCAGGTGTGCCAACGATTAAAAACAATCATGTCCCAAACCTGAAATGGCGGTGTTTGGGCACTTCCGAACCACCAACTAATAATATAGCGTTGATATTTGATAAAACTTATTGGAGAAATATGATAGAAAAAATATGTCAGATGCCCAATAATATAGCCAAGGCCAATGACTGGTAAAGTAACAATGAAGTCTTTGAATTTTTTGAAGTCGTTCAACATGATGGTGGAAATTGTGAGAGCAACTGGAAGAGGTGCGCCACTTAAGACAAATTTTGTGGACAAAACGAAGCCTATAAAAACTTGAGAGATGATCAAACTTGTTAATTTATTGTTTCTGATCCAGAGTAAAAAATTGTAGATGGCGATTAGACCAAAACACATTTGAAAAATATCCAACATTGAGTCATTGAGTTGAGTTAAAAATATTGGCTCAAGAGAAAACAAAAGTGTGATGACACCGGATGTGAGCTTGTCATTGGTAAGGAATAAGGCAATCTTGCAAAGAAATATGAGAGAGATAATGCCGACTAGCAAAGAGGCAATAAATTGATTATTAAAAATGGCGATCGAAAGGCCAAACAAGTATGAAGCAAGAGGTGGGTGACCAGGAATAAATTTTTCCATGTCGATACCTTTTTGCACATAAAGATAACCCCTAAAAGTGTTTAACTCCGAGTCGGATAGGATGTAAGAACTTTTATCACCTTGAGCATATTGAGAGTGATCAAAACGATTTTGCCAGTAAGAATAATCGTATTTTTGGAGATAAATACCTTTGTTTGACCAGATAAAAAAGGCGATATTAAATGCAATAAGGAAAAAAACAATCTTTGACCATACTTTAGAACTCATAGAATTGGAGAGCCTCTTGGGTGCCATCAAGCCTTGCTGGTTTTGGATATTCTTTAATTAGTTTTAGTCTCTCTTGAATAGATGGCTCAATGTGATTTCTAGATTTGTTTATGACAAAGTATCTTTTGTTTTCGGGAGAGGTGTTAACTAAACCATCAGGAATTATGGTGATGTAGGGATTGGAACCAACAATGGTGATGTTGTTGTGACCATTGGTATAGATTTGGAGTCCGTCCGGAAGAGTGCCAAAAAATCCCTCGGTAAAAACAACCACTTTCTCTCCCTTGGACTCTTGATCAATTAGATAATTGGCAACGTCCTTTTGACCCCAGCCTGCGGTCCATTCTTCCAGATAGCCACTGTGCATATCAAGAGAAAGAGGGGCTTTTGTGGGAGCAAAAACACAAAGAATAGAGATAACGAAGGGAACAATAAGAAGAAAGATCGCAGAGAGCTTTATTAGAAGGCCTTTTTTGGTGACAAGCCAGTTAAGACCAAAACCAATTACTGGAACGAGGGGAAGAACGGCAAATAATGCATAGCGACTAGTATAGACTTTGGCGATGGCAGCCTGGGCAAACAAAGGAATAAGAGAAATGAGCACAAGAAAAACGGATAATATTCTGGTCTTTTTGGGGAAGAAGCCAAAGATGAATGCCAATAAAAGTGTGGGTGAGAAAAGTAACCAGAGCCAGTTTAGGGTTCGACCTAGATTCCACAGAAGAGGGTCAAACGGGTGTCTCAGGACTTCTCTCCAGGTGAAGAGATAGTCTTGATTTCTTGAACCAATCATTTCGAATGCGGGTCCAAGTCGGAGAATACCGTACATAGCTTGAGAAATAATGGCAACGGCAACAAAGCCGAGGAGTAGATTACCAACGGCCTTAATTTTGTTTCCTTTGGGTCTAAAGAAGAAAAGGATGGAAACAGCAAGCCAAAGGTAAAACATAACTGCCGGAGATTTGGTGAGTAGTCCTCCCCCGATGGCGAACCCTAAGAGCATGGCGTGATCTAGTTTGGTTGTTTTAGCGAATAGTATAGACAAACCTAGCGACCAGATGCCAAACATAGCAAGCATAGAGTCGGCGAGAGCCATACGATCAAAAAAGACGGAAAACGGTAAGATGGCAAAGGCCAGCACCGAAAGAGAAACAACCAATAAGTCGCCAAAAATTAGATAGGTAAGAAAAGCAATTCCCAGAAGGGTTCCAAAACCGGTAGCGACCGAAACCAAACGACCGGCAATGAGGGGGTCACTGGAGATCTTGAAAAAAGGAATCGTTGACCACATAAAAAGAGGTTGTTTGCCGTCCGTTTGGGGAAGGAATCTCAAATTCGCTTCGGATTTCATAACTTGAGACCATCGGACATAGATTGCCTCGTCGACAAAAACAGGAATGTTGTTTAACTTCGATAAACGAAGAAAAAAGAAAATTAAGATCGCCAGGACTAAGAAAATCGCAACCCAGATATTTTTATTTTTGGTCATATTTTCCTTGTAGGTCATTTTTCTTAACTTGAAGAATCTGCTTTAACATGTCGGTTGATTCCTTGATAAATCTTTTGTCTTTGCCTGTTGAAGTGTCTTCATCTTTCCAAGCGACGTCAACTTCTTTGAGTTTGTAGCCGTACTTTTCGGCTAAGAATAGAAGTTCGACGTCAAAGGCGGAAACCGACCAACCTTTGGATTCCTTTTTGTCTGCCAACACTGAAAGTTTGGGGAAGAGTTTTTTGGCAACGTCAGTCTTAAATGCTTTGAATCCACACTGAGTATCAACCACATGACGAAGAAGAAATATGCCACGAACTACGCGGAAACCCCAAGAAGTGAGCTGGCGGTACCATGGGAAGTTTTCTCTTGCTTTGCCGCGCGATCCAAAAACAACGTCGTAACCCTTATCAAACCAAGGTATGAGTTTTTCTACCTCAATAAGGGGTGTTGATTGATCCATGTCGGTAAAGAGAACAATTTCTCCTTTGGCGGCTTTGATGCCTGCATAAACTGCTTTGGCTTTGCCGCCGTGAGGATTTTGTAAGACTCGGAAGCCTTGATGAGAACGGACAAATTTTTCGGCAAGTTCTTTACTACCGTCTGTGGAACCATCGTCACTAATTAAGACTTCGTAGTCGTAGCTGACTTTTTTGAGATAGTCGTAGACTTCTTCAAGAACTCCCCTGTCCAGGTTTTCTTTTTCGTTGAAGTTTGGAATTACGATCGATAGTTTTATTTCCGACATATATTATTTGAAGACTTTGTCCCTGTAATATTTTAGCTCATCGATGGACTCAAGAATGTCGTCATGGGCTCGGTGAGTTTCCTCTTTGTGGAAGGGAGGAATATCGGGATACCAGCGCAGTGACAACTCCTTGATGGTGGAGACATCAATAATGCGATAGTGAACAAAGGCGGCAAGGCGTGGCATGTGAATACGAATGAATTCGCGGTCGATGTGGACAGAGTTACCGGCAAGAAGGGCCGTGTTTGAGGGAGTGTTTTGCTTTAGGAAATTGAGGGTTTGTTCTTCGGCTTGCTCTAGTGAGATTTTTGAGTCATGAATGGCATTTAATAAGCCTGACGCGGAAAAATGTTCTTGGTTCCAGGCAATCATGTTTTCTGTTACCTCAGATGGCTGGTGGATGACAAGATCGGGACCTTCGGCTAAGACTTCCAGATTTGCATCGGTGATGATGGTGGCAATCTCGACAATTTTGTCTTTTAGCGGATTAAGCCCAGTCATTTCGAGATCAATCCAAATTAGTTTTCCATTTGTAAAGTTCATTTTGTGTGTTCTAAGCGATAAATTTTTAAATAATCAATTTGCCACATGGAAACAACGTGAGACGGACCAAAAACGGCGATTTGCCAGGCAGGATTACCTTCCGGTTGGCATTTATCTCCATCTTCACAGATAACGAAAAGTTGATCGACTATTTTTATTTCTCCCCTAACCAGGTTGGCATTTTTGTTTTCCAGGAAGTAGCGGTATGACTCGTCGTAGTTTTGTTTGGCGATTAAACCAAAATTGAAGGGCTCTCCAAGGGACTCTTTTATAACCAGATCAGCAGCCTCTTCGGTTCGACGAAGCTGATAGTTTGGGCTGTCAAATGCAGGACTGGAACGAAGAGTGTTGGCTACAAAAATGGCAAGGAGAAAATAGAAAACCCACTTTAATGGAGAGGAAACTTTGGAAAGCGAAGCTATAAGTGCTCCAAAAAGCAAGAAGATAGCCGGATAGATTAACCCGAGATAGTGGATGTAAATTGGCTGGTTGTATAAACTAAGGCCTAAGATTGTAACAAAAATCCAAGTAAAAATTATTTGTATTTGTGTTTTCTTTCTATTTATTAGGAGAAATATGGCGGAGATAAAACTGGTGAAAATTGTAATGAGCAGGGCTGGTTTTTCTATTCCGGAAAGTAAGGACGAACTGCTAAAAGAGAACAAGTAAAATGGCTTTGTAAGGACCGCTCCCAAATTGAAAACTCCGGACTTTGTAGAAACGAGAGAACCCAAAGCTTTGAGATTCATACCGGCATGTTTAAGGTCAAAAAGGACTAAGGGTAACATGAGAAAAAGAAATATGAGAACAGCGATGACAGTGTTTTTGGAAAATTTATTGACAGCGAGTTTATCTTTTTTAATATTTTTTAGGGAAAGCAACCAGAAGATCCCTATGGTGGGTAATAAAAGTAGTCCAAGATAGTGCATTTGAAGAGCAAAGGCGGTGCTGATTCCAACTATTGGAAGCCAAAAATATTTTTTGTTTTGAAAAACTTCGTAAATACCCCAAATGGAAAGGAGTGCAAAAAAAGGCATGGGGTTGGGGTTCCAAGAGGTTCGGCCGTAGATAATGGCAACCGGAGAAACGGCATATAAGAGCGCGGCAATGAAAGTGGCTTCTTTCCCAAACCACCTTCGACCAACGAACCACGTTAGCCAGACAGTGAGGACACTTAACAGGGCAACCATGACTGCCGGACCAACAGGATTAAGACCGGAAAGGAAAAGCGCGGGAGCCATCATGTAGTAGTAAAGGGGACCAAGGTACATATTACCGACACTGGTTTGAGGTCCAATGAAAACAAGGTTACCTTCGGTGATAAGGTCGCGGACGATACGGACGTCACGGCCTTCATCGCCCAGGAAAGTCATAAACTCACTGATTCTAAAGAGGCGAAGAAATAGAGCAATAAAGAGAATTCCAAAGAGTAAAGCAAACTCAAACTTATTTTTTTTGATCCAGTTGATCATTTGATTTTTTGCCAAAGTTTAAAGAGGTCAATAAAACTTTGAACAATAACATTTAGTTTGGCACCGGTGGCTTCACCGAATTTGCGTGGATAGTGCTGAACACCGATCTGTGTAATTTTAAATCCGGCTTTTTTGGCTTTGATTAAAAATTCCGAGCTGATGAAGGCTCCCCTTTCACTTTCGAGTTTGGGAATGGTGTCAACGATTTTTTTGGAGATAAGTTTGAAACCACAGTCAATGTCACGGACATTTAAACCAAAAAGAATGAAAACTATTAGCTGCCAGATTTTGGAGTTTAGAATGCGAGTAAAGGGAACTTTTCGCTTAAGGTAGTAACCGATGACCATATCAGCCCCGGTTTTTTCTTGAGTTTCAATGAAACGGCTGATTTCTTTAAAATCGAACTGACCGTCGGAGTCAATGAAGGAAATCCAAGGGTATTTGCAACCATAAAGACCACTTTTGAAAGCGGCGCCATAACCTCGGTTGGGTGAGTGGTGAATGACGGAGATTTTTTTGTTTTCTTTGGCAAGTTGGTCGGCGATTGCACCCGTTTTGTCTTTGGAGCCATCGTCAACAATAACAATCTCCCATTCCGATACATTTTTTTGGAGATTTTCGACTACATTTTTAACAGTTTTTTTGATGTTGGCTTCCTCGTTGTAAGCCGGCAAAAATACGGACAGTTTTTCTATTTGTCTCGACATAATCACAAGTATATACTAAGAGATAGATGAAACGAGCTTATATAGCGATTGCAGTGGTTCTTTTTTCCTTGTTGGTTTGGTTGCCTTTTGTACTGAAGATTCAACTGCCTGGTTGGGGTATGGATTTTTCTGAAGGAACTAAGATTCTTTGGCAAAACTTTGACGGACCAAACTATTTGATTGTGGAAAAAACTTGGTACAACACCGAGGCAATTAGAACTCGTTTTTCCAATCCCCTACCTGTTGAGTACTATCCGGCTCACTTTCCCCTGTATCCGGCCATAATCTCGGTATTTGACTCCTTCCTCAAAGGACCGACTGCGATGCTTCTTGCAACGCTCATCGGGAGTGTGCTGTGTTTTATGATGCTTTACAAATATCTAAGAGAGTTTGGACTGAGCAAAAATCCCTTATGGTTGTGTTTGGTTTTTTTGGTATTACCAGCGCGCTGGGTGGCTTTGCGCAGTATCGGCTCACCCGAACCTTGGTTTTTACTTTTTATCATCGCTAGTATCTTTTACTTCCGCAAAGAAAAATTCTGGCTTGCGGGATTATTTGGAATTTTGGCGCAACTGACTAAGAGTCCGGCAGTACTTTTACTTGGAGCTTACGGATTGTATGCTTTGGTGGAGTCGGTGAAGTTAAAGAAGATTCAGTTTAAGTATCTGCCATTGCTGATTCAAGGACTAGCTGTTTTAGCTTTGTTCTGGTTTTACGGAGTGCGCACGGGAGATTTTTGGGCATACTTTAACAGTGGAGATAACATCCATCTTTTTTGGCCGCCTTTCTCTATCTTTGCTCCTAAGGGACAGGTTTGGGTAGGAAACTTTTGGCTGGAAGACGTGATCTGGACCTGGCTTATTTTCGGTATTGGAGTGGCCAAGATGTGGAAAAAGAAAATGAAGATAGAGACGTACTTTGCCGGATTATTTTTCCTGTCGACCTTGTCGGTCGCCCACCGAGATATTAGCCGATATATCCTACCAATTGCACCGTTTGTGTTGATTGGCTGGGACAAACTGATTCAAAAGAAAGAGTTTAAGGTCGTTTTGGCGATACTGGTTATCCCAATACTTTTGTACAGCTGGAACTTCTTGTTGAATAACTTGGCTCCGGTGGCCGACTGGGCACCGTATCTGTAATTTATTCTACTTTTTGTGCTCACGACTTGACATTGACTATACAGTGTCATATTATGTTAACAGAGGCTAGCAATAATAACTTTCGAAGCGCTTTGGTGTTCCTCCGGAGAATCCGGAACAAAAGCCGAAGATAACCACTTTGAAAGACGCTGCTTCTAACAAAATACTCGATTAAGTTCGAGTTTTTTGTTTTTTAGACCAGTAATCTTTAAACAGCTCTTTCTCGGCAACAATTTTACTTTCCAAAGTAGCCTTACACTGTTCTCCAATTTCTCCATTATTATAAAATCTCCCCAATGCACCCGATATCCAGTCTGCAATTTGAATGTTAGAATTAGTTGTTGAATCGATCATTTCTATCTGAATGTTAGTTGAAGGAGGTAGTTGGGGAACAAGACGATTTGTAAGAATTTTTTTAAAATCAGTGGTTGAGATTCCTTTTAGATGCCTCTTGTCACAAAATATTCTGAATTCTTTATCAGTACACGGAAGATACATTTCTAATAATTCTCCGATTACATTTACATAGAGAAGTCCTGATTCTGTGACCTTATTCTTTTTCCGATACTTACTAGGAATATTATCTCTATGAAGAAAAACATACATGATTCTGATATCTAGATTGGATATGTTTTTCAGAGTATTTAATCTTAGGCTATCGTCAATTTTTATATCTGAAAATTTTATTTCTGATTGGCCTTTTTGTTTTTTGGGGAATTTCTTAACTTGCCACGACTTAAAACCTTTTTTGGTTCTATTTGGATCTCCTGTCGTAAATGAGCCAACTACAAAGAAGCTTTGATTGCCATTTTTGGAAAATTGTCCACTCTCATCTAAAAATATCCATGACATTAGTCCAGTATATACCAAAGATTACCCGAAGTATAGAATGACGTGATATAGAGGCTTATTTCTTCTTTTTCCAGATGACGTGATTGTAGATGAACCAGTTTAGGGGAACGGTGAAGAGGAAAACGGCGATTACCAGAAAGAGGAAGCGATACTGGTCACCAAAAATCTGAGTACCGGCACCAATAACAAGACTGGGGATAACAATACCGGAGATAACCGAGCTGAGATTGAAGGTAGCAAATTTCTGGATAAGCACTTTGCCCCAGACTAGTTTTTCGTTTTTAAAAGTCCAGAGATTGTTTAAGATGAAGTTGCTCAGTATAGAAATCTCAGCGGCTAGAGCATTGGCAATGAAGTTTCTTACGCCAACGGTGTTGATTATATTTTGAAGAGCTTTGGAAAAAATATCGAGACCAAATTTGTTGATGCCAAAACCAAAAAGACCAATGCAACCGAATTTAATAAATTTCTGGGTGGTGGGGTCGTTCCAGCGAAGAAGAAAAACGGAACGGAAAATATCGATGGCTGTTTGAGACTCTATTTTGGACTCACCTTTGGTGCGAAGACCGAACTGAAGAGGTATCTCTTTAACCTTAGCTCCAAGCTGAACCATTTTGTACAAGAACTCAAGTTTGTAGCCGAAGTTTCTGGAGTACAGATGATCCATGTCCATAGTATCGACAAAACCCTTGACCCTGGAAGCTTTGAGGCCGGTCGTGGGGTCGGTAATTTTGAAGAACATTTTTCCGGGGAAGAAAAGACCAAAACGGGCAACTAGTCCTCCGACTTCACTGAAGAAAATGCGTTTGAAACCCCAGCCCTTGGGATTACTGCCACCTTTGATTTTGCGGGATCCGAGAACGTAGTCGTATCCGGCGGTAATTTCATTTAACAAAAGGGGAATATCTTTGGGAGGGTGCTGGAAGTCAGCATCAAACTCGATAACGACGTCTGCTCCAAGAGAGGTCATGGCATGACGGAAACCCTTAACATAAGCACCGCCAATACCGGCCTTGGTAGGATTTAGGTAAAGCTCAAGATTTTTATAATGCTTTTGTTTGTTTTGGACAATTTTGTAGGTTCCGTCCGGAGAGGTATCATCGACAACCAGAAGCTTGCATTGCCAGTCTTTAATTTTGGGAAAAATTTTGCCACAGAGAGTGTCGATCATCTCGCCTATCGATTCAGCTTCATTGTAAGTGGGGATAACGACGATAGCTAAAGGAAGTTTTTCCATAACTACTTGGTTTTTTTGTCTTCTTGGCAACAGTCTCCGGAACACTTTCCACAACATTCATCTTCACAGTCTTCTTCGGTCGCTACTTCTTCCGGCTTACCTTCTTCGTCATACCAGTAGAGTTTGTCTTCGTTTTCTTTGAGGGTTTTGAGGTGAGAACTATCACAAAAGGGCTGATTTTTGCTTAGTCCGCACATGCAGATAGATTTGTCCCCTACTTGATGGGGTCCGTGAGCTGTTTTTTTGACGAGTCTTGGCATATATAGACGATTATATATCCTCCAGTAGTATTATTAGCCTGAAGAAGATCTAACTGTATAATTGAGGGTGATGAAAATAGATATTTTGACGATTTTTCCGGAAATGTTTGAGAAGGTTTTTGGGACCTCGATTATTGGCAGGGCGACGGGGACAGGAATCGTGGAGATTAAAGTTCATAATTTGCGTGACTGGAGCGATGACAACTATAAGAGTGTGGATGATAAACCATTTGGCGGTGGAGCAGGAATGGTGATGAGAGTCGACGTAGTCGATCGCGCCCTGACTGATTTGAAGAAACCGGGTTCTAAAGTAATTTTATTGGATACCAAGGGTAAAATGTACAACCAAAAAGCAGCAGAAGTATTGAAGGATGAGGAACATTTAATTTTGATTGCCCCCCACTTTGAAGGGATAGATCATCGAGTTCACGATAACCTGGTTGATGAGGTTTACTCTATCGGTCCTTACGTTTTGTCTGGTGGAGAACTACCGGTGATGGTGATGGTAGATTCTATTGTTCGTTTACTTCCCGGAGCTTTGGGAAATCCCAAGTCTCTTGAGGAAGAGTCATATTCGGAGGCATTTGAGACAGAGTACCCGCAGTACACTAGGCCGGCGGAATACAAGGGCTGGAAGGTACCGGAGATACTACTTTCGGGTGACCACAAGAAAATTGCTGAGTGGAGGAAAGGGAAATAAACTAGGGGGCGTGGTTTCGGTGTCTTTCTTCAATTAAGTCTGCTATTTCTTCAGCCCATCTTTTAGAGTATTCTCTATTTTGTTCTGTCTCCATTTCTTTGAGAGCTTTTTTAACTTCGTCACTTGGAGAACCATCCGGAGCAAAAAGAGGAGGCTGAATTTCAATTTGAGGGGTTATTGTTTCTGCCATATGATTTATTTTGGTATGCCGATGGGCATTAAACTAATAATGGTGTCGGTACTTAAGACAGTGATTAATTCTCTCAACTTGAGTTCGTCAAAGTTAGTATTGACGTTGGTTCCCAGTTTGAGACTCTCTGCTTGAAGGGCAATATTTTGGGCGGTGTAACCGGCTTCAAGAAAAACTTCTTTGTCGTGGCGAATTCCTCCATAAGCTTCGGCCATTTTATTCATGTTGCCAGTGATGACAAAGATGGCGGGAATCTTGTTGAAGGAGCTCTGATTGAGAAGATCAAAGAGAGCTGCTCCCATCTCCACTTTTTTTATCGGCTTGAGCTGATGAATCATGGTTCTGTCTCCGGGAATGTACTGGTATTCTCCCGGGTCGAGACCGTCCACTTTGTTGGCGATGAGAAAAACAGTAAGAGGATAGGTGGACTTGGCCGAGGGGGCGGTCCGATCACCCCAGTCGACGTTGACGCCTTGAGCTGCCCAAAGAAGCTGGGAAACTTGATTGAGAGTGAGAGCTCCATCGGTAAAATCGAGTTTGCTTTTTCGATTTTTAAGAACCAACTCAATGGAGTTGCTGCTTCGGTAACTAGGAAGAGGGAGGGCAATACTGTCTGAAGGAAGTTCGATCTGAACCGCACCCGTTCCCGTTTGAGTTTGAATTTCATTCTCTCCCCGATTTAACACAAGGGCGGTAACGGAAAGAACGACAACAGCCAGGGCAGTGAGTAATGGAGTTGACCATTTTACGGCATACTCTTTTACTGAGCTGAGTGTTAGCTTGGGTATTACTATTGATGCTGTTTTTTTCTCTTTCACGGGGCAGTGATTTGTTTTAGAGGAAGCTACTTACCTGAGCGTTCTTTCTAATTTCTGAGTACCATTCTTGGGATTTGGTGTAGATCTCTTGCTGGTAGAGAATTTCTTTGATCTCAACTGTGACATCTTCAAGTTTTTTACCGGTGTAGTTGGCTTTGTTTTCGGTAAAATATTGAGAGACCGTAGTATCGGCAATCTCGATTTTTCCCTGAGCTTCAATGATTTTCTTGAGACCAATACTCTGTTCAATTGATTGGAGTGCTTTCTCTTCGGTCATGCCAAACTGAACAATAGCGGCTTGGAACTGTTCCTCTCCCCCGTACTGGAGTTTAATTTTGGCTAGTTCGGCTTGAACTTCCTCTTGAGTAACAACAATTTTGTTTTTCTTAAGGTTTTCGGCTAAGAGTTTTTCGGAAACAATTTCTTCGAAAGTTTGAGCAGCATATTTTTCGGCCATTTTGGCGTTTAGCTCCCAACGAGAAACGGGAGTCTTGTTAACAGTGCCGGCGATGAACAGGCCTCTATTTTTTTGGACTAACAAGAAAATAACGACTCCGATGGCGATGATGAGGAGAATTTTGACGAGAAGGATGGCGTTAAGCTTTCTTTTTACAGTAACTACTTTAGGGGCTGGGGCGACACGCATTTTTTTAATTACTTTGACAGCCTTCTTGGTTTTGAGACTAGTTTTTGGCATAGTTTTGGTTATTTTTTTAATTGTTTTTTTAGATGTATCTTTGGCCATGATTTTTATGTTACCACATAAGTAATATTAGTTAACGGCTTCTTCAAGTTTGAGGTTGTCGTCGAAAGTAGGGATAAAGGGATCGGGAAGGTCAGTATTTAGATTTTGAATTTCTTCCTTGAGTCCGGAGAAGTCTGACTTTAGATTGATGATTTCCGGTGGGGTAATACTTTCGATGTCTGGAGGCGCGAACACGGGAACGGGTGTTTTTTCGGAGAGATTTTTACCGACGACAAGGGCAATGAGGAGAATGATAACAATTAAAATGGATATTAAATACCATTTGGATTTTTTGAACCAGGTGGTGAGAGGAATAAAGATTTCGCCAGACTTAACCTTTCCTATTATTTCGAGAGCTTGGGGGTTGGTGATTTCGATTTTAGGAATGGGCATAGTTTAGGTCAATATCTATCAGACCATCGATCCATTTCAACTGGAGTGTCTGAATTTTTTTGATGGTCTCAATTTTTCCGGTAAAGTAGTATTCGTTGTCGATATTACTAATCTCTTCTTCGGTGTAGAGTTTGTCGGTGAAAGTGTCGATGGTGTCATTAATCTTGTTTCCTAAGAGTTGAAGATCATCAATTCTAGTTTGAAGTGGAGTTGAGAGAGGAGTGGCTAGCTTGGGGAGAATGACATCCAAGGCGTTTTTGGACTGGGCTTGAATACGAACCAACTGGGAAATCTTGCAAGCTACTATCCCCGTGCGAAAACTGCGATTATGTGGAACAACATTGATTAAATAATCTTCGGTAAATGAAGCTAGATTAGCCGGGGTGACGATAGTTTTAGATTTTTCGGCTTCGGAAAGGAAGAAAGCTCTGGCCGACCTCAACGAGTCGAGAAGAGGTTTTATGGGAGTATAGTTGGTTTGTTTCTCCTGACAGAGGTCAAGAAGGTAGGCGGCGAAATTGGCTTTGGACAGATCTCTCGAAGAGAGTGTTTGTTTGGCGGCGAGAACTGCTTTTTGTTGATTGTCGAGAGTAGGATTGGCAAGAAAATCCTTTTTTAGAATGGAGTATTCGATGTAGTTTTGACGATACCGACTGTACTGAAACTCATAGTCTGATTTGGCATCGGCAAAGACGGTCGTGGTGACCGCACTAAAAAAGAGGAGAGTAAGCGCAGTTAAGAAGAGCTTTGTATAAAGCTTCATTACTTTAAGGATAACCCCTGACCGATAAGTTTTTCAACCACGGTCTGCCAAGTCGAGAAATGGAGATCCAGTTTTTCTTCGGTTTTAACCGTTTTTAAACCACCATAAACAGGATAACGATTTTTATTTGTTTGGGTGGCCAAAAAATCAAGGATGGAGGCCGATTTTATTGTCGAAGCATCTCCACCTAGCTGATCTACGGTGAAGGAGATTAATTCAAACGGGGTGGTGGTGTCGGAGCAACAGTGAAAGATACCGGTGCTGTCGGTATCGATAATTTTTTGGAGAGTTTGGGAAACTTCGTCGATGAAGGAGATACAGATCTGTTGGTTGTTGAATAACGGATACATGGTACCGTCGGTGAATTTTTTAAGAGAAGCGTGTAGGTAATCAAGCTTTTGTTCGTAATGGACTCTGACGGGATAAATAATACGCAAAACCGTACCACCGTGACCGAGAATTTCTTTTTCGGCACGATTTTTGGTCCAACCATACCAAGTGAGATTGTCTTTGGTGTCTGGAGTCTTGTCGTTTTCGGAGTAAGGACCGGGGTGTTCGATGCTGCCGGGAAAAACCATGTCGGTGGAGATTTGAATAATTTTATTGGAAGGAAAGGCTTTGAGAAGATTTTTGACCCCTTCGACGTTTACCTTCCAAGCTGATCCGGACTCATCCCCCATCTGTTCTTCGGCGGCGTTGACGTCGGTAAAAGCGGCGAAGTTTACAATCCACTCCGGGGTGGTTTCATCGATGACTTTTTTGACAAGACTTTCGTTGGTAAGGTCAAAATCGGGATACTCGGGGGTAATAAAGAGATAGTTTTTGGCCAACTCAATGAAGCGTGAGCCTACTAAACCTGAAGCACCAGTGACAAGAACTTTTATTTTGCTCATGTTACATCAGATCCGACTTAACAAAATTAATTGGTTGAAATCTCATGTTTTTATTTCTTATAAATTGATTCCGATTTTTCTTTTAGAGGCTTCCACCAAGCTTCGTTGTCTTTATACCAGTTGACGGTTTTCTCCAACCAAGAATCAAAGTCGTACTGAGGAGACCAGCCCAGATCTTTGTTTATTTTTGTCCAGTCGACGGCATAGCGACGGTCATGACCCGGACGGTCGGTAACAAACTCGATGGAGTCGGCTTCGTTTTTACCCAGTAGTTTAATTACTTTTTGGGCGACTTCCAGATTATTGACATCTTCGGTCATACCGCCAACACAGTAGGTACTGCCTGGGGCTGCTTTGAGAAAAACCAGTTCAATAGCACGGCAGTGATCAAGAACGTGAAGCCAGTCACGAACATACTTGCCGTCACCGTAGACTTTAACTTTCTGCCCCGTAAGGAGATTGGTAATCATGCGAGGCATGAATTTTTCCGGGTCTTGATAAGGGCCGAAGTTGTTGCTGCAGTTAGTTATTGTTACCGGAACATTAAAAGTATCAAAATATGCTCTGACGATGTGATCCGAGGAGGCTTTGGAGGCGGCGTAAGGACTATGAGGATTGTAGGGGGTGGTTTCATTAAATTTGTCTTCTGTTCCTAGAGGTAATGCTCCAAAAACCTCATCTGTCGAAACATGATGGAATTTTTTGACACCGAATTTTTTGACTGCTTCGAGAAGGTTTTGAGTACCGATGATGTTGGTTCTGGTAAAAATGAACGGGTCGAGAATGGAGCGGTCGACGTGAGTTTCGGCGGCAAAATGAATAATGGCGTCAACTTTGGAGACGACTTCGTCGACGGCTTTGGCATCGGTGATGTCTCCTTTGATAAAAGAGTAATGTGGATTGTCTTTAATTGACTGAAGAGATTCAAGGTGGCCGGCGTAGGTTAAATGATCAAAATTAACAATCTCATCTTCAGGATGTTTTTCTAACCAGTAATGAATAAAGTTGGAACCGATGAATCCTGCACCGCCAGTGACTAATATTTTCATAGCTTAATGTAGAGTTTTCTCCGACATGTGATTTCCGGCTTCTAATAGGCTTTCGAAGGTACCGGCGTCTTGCCAATAAGCATCAAAAACACAGGCTTTAAGTTCATTGTTGTCCAGATAAGTATTATTTATACTTGGGTTGCCGCTGATTTCCAGCTCTCCCCTAGCGGAGGGTTTAAGATTTTTGGCGATTTCGACGACGTGGTAGTCATAGGTGTAAAGTCCGACTGAGACATACATTGATTTAGGTTTTTCCGGTTTTTCTTCGATAGAGATTACCTTGTTGTTTTCGTCCAGCTCGACGACACCGAGTCTTTTGACGTCTTCAATACTATCGAGTTTTTTAAGATAGATTTGACCACCACCTTTGAAGGACTGAATCTCTTTAGAAAAATCGTGGTCAAAAATATTGTCTCCAAGAATCATAGTAACATCATCTTTATCAAGAAAATCTTCGGCGAGTATGAAAGCTTCGGCGAGACCACGAGGTTCTTTTTGGATGACGTAGCTGAAGTGACAACCGAACTGCTCTCCGGTACCAAGCAAGTTGAGGAAAAGACCGGAGTTCTCGGGAGAGATAATGATGAGAATATCTTTAATACCGGCCTTGACCAGAGTTTCGATGGGATAGTAGATCATGGGCTTATCGTAAACAGGAAGAAGTTGTTTACTGATTACCCAAGTTAGGGGTCGGAGTCTTGTTGCCCGTCCGCCAGCTAAAATAATTCCTTTCATATTTTGCTATTATACAGCGATAAAGATGTTTGTTATTTTAATAAACCTATAACTACTAGGCTCCCAAGGAGGCCAAAAAGAACGTATTCAAGTACGATTTGTGCCCGAAGAGTCTTCTCTTTTAGGTGGTGAAGGATACCCCATACTATATATAGTATAGATAAACCGATAACAACGACCTGCTGGAAGAGCTTGTTACCATTGAAGTAAAGAGTAAGGATGATGGCGACAGAAACCAGAATGGTGAGAAGGAGATAGTCTAGAAGGCTGCGGATTGGTTTTTTCATAGAACGATTCCTTGGCGAATAATAAGGATAATTATGGCGAGAGCGGCGAAGTAGGTTAAGTGAGCCCAAGTTTTGCCGGAAATGCGAATGATGTTGTAACGAAGAACGAAGATCCAGTCGAGGCTAAGAGCAAACATGATAAGAACAACAAAGGCAAGTGACCAAGCGCGAGAAAGATCCATGGGAGAAAGTCCGGAGCTGGGGATAAGCTTGTCTGGAGATTCCTTGGCAAAAACGGTGTTGGTCACCGTGGTTGAAGCAATCTTAGCAACAGTGCTTTGGGTTGAACCAAATAGCTGGACAACGATGGTTGTCTCGACACCGTTAATATAGCCGTCGATGACGGCGACACCAATGTCCTTGTACCGATTATCAAGAAGATTCTGACGATGGGTTGGAGAGGCCATCCAAGCCGTCACAACATCCTTTGGATTACTGAAGTCACGGGCAAGATTTTCACCTGCGTGCTTATATTCGTAACCCGACTGGGTAACGAAGTACCAGGGTTCGGTTCCGGTCGGAGAGACGTGTGCCCAGTAGTTGTTTTCAAACATATCAGTAGCTTTGGCAAGAGCAGCCTGATCCAGTTCAGAGTTTTCTTTGAGAATGGTTACGCCGGCGCTGAGACGTTCGGCGTTGGTCAACTCAATGACTTTGTCCGGATCAATTTGTGAAGCAAAACCGAGGACTCCGGGCTTTAAACCAATGGTGATGTCGACGATGGAGCGGCCCATGATGAAAAGTCCGATGAGAATGACAATCGAACGAGGCCGGAGAATTTTGGCTTTGTGATTGTTGTGAGGATGGGGTGCGAAAAGAGTAATAAACGGATGTGCCATAACTTATTTCATTATGGCACAAGGTCTAGTTGGCGACAATAATGAAACGCTTTAGATTTGTTCCTGGAGGGTAGCAAGTCATGAGAGTGAGCTGGGGTTTTTCGGAGTTAGAGGTGAGGTATTTTGTGTCACTTGAATCAACAATCTTTTTTTCCGAAACGTGATAGTCAAAACGATTGCCTTTGTAATAGAGAGTAATGATGTCCCCTATTTCCAACCTGGGAAGGAGATAGAAGATGGAGTTGTAGCGAACGGCTTCATAAAAGTTTTCTGAGGAGTGAGAAAAGATAAAGATATTACCATCTTCTCCGGGGAGATTGGTACCTTCTGCGTGAGCGACGCCTTGAGTAAGAGCTTTTTGGTATATATTGGCGTCGTAAGGGTTGACGTTTTTGATTACTTTGGAGTTTATTCCCAGGTTGTCGATGACTATGCCAAACTCAGAGTCGAGAGGTTTTGTCTCTTCGATTTTGTGATCTTGAGTTTTAAGAACACGATATTCAATTTCATTTTTGAACAAGGGAAAATAGGTCGCAATAAAAACGGTTAAGGCAAAGATAACTAAGACAAAACCAAATGTTCGTTTCACAACTTCTATTATGCGCGTTTTTTTGATTTAAGGAAAAAGAAAACGGCAACTATAATCAAAGGAATCGAGAGCCATTTAAGGTTTCCCCATTTGGAGGTCTGAGTACCTAAGACTCCGGGTGTTCCGGACTCGGTAGAGGTTGTTTCTGTTCCATCTGTTGGAGTAATAGTGGCCTCTCCCGTAGGAGTTCCTTCGGTTACCTGAGAAGTTTCTCCTGCAAGTAAGGCTCCTTGTGTAGTTACAGTTGGAGTTGTGGTTGATGCTGTGGTCACAGTATTACTATCGCCTGTTGTACCGGAAACGTTGTCTGAGCTATCAACGGCTCTTATGACGTAGAAATATTCTTTTCCACAAGTTGGGACGCTATTAGTGAAACTACCTTCGGTGTTAGGTCCAATGTTTTGAGTCGCAACACGTCCACCAGAATCCAGAGAAATAGTTTTGGTATCCGATCTATATAGTTCAACTTTGACTGTTCGGCCGTCATCGGCTGTCTTGAATTTGATCTTGTAGTCGCAGTCGTTTATTTTTTCTTTTGAGTATGAGACCGGAGTGCTGGGATAGGTATTGTTGTAGTCGACAGAAACAATATTGCTTTCAAGACCATCGGCAATCACCTTGAAAGTATAGATTCCGGCGGTATTGAGAATGTTGCCATCAACATTACAGTAATCGGTGTTTCCTCCAGGAATGAGAATTTTGTCGACGTCAAATTTAACATAACCGCCGTCCGAGGGGGATTTTTTGTAACAGCTGACGGTGATGTTGGATGTGCCACCAATCTCTCGAGCAACAAAAGTAAGCTTTATACTATTTTGATTTGTGGGACTTTTTGGTTGACCAAGCCTCACTGTTAGAGGACCGGCTGCAAATGAGTTTGCCGGAAGTAGTAATCCGAAGACGCTGAGTACGGTGAGAAGAAATAGTTTTAATTTCATTTACTTTTTGTTACCTGATTTTATAAATCTGATTCCGTAAACAAGACAGACAAAGGCCAACATAAGCCAGAACGGTGATGCACCCGTGGCAGGAAGACTGGTCGTAGCTCCAAGTACTGTTCCTTCGACTTTTTTCTCAACATCGTAGTTTCCTCCTTGGGTTTGGTTTTTAACGATTTCAACATCGGTTCCGACGAAATTTGTTTCGACATACTCTGAGTTTTCTCCGAGTGCAAGGAAAGTTAAACCTTGCTCGTATGCATCGTTGGCTGTCGCAGAAGCGAGGTCAGGATATATTCCAGGTTCGGTGTCTCCACTGATATCAGCGAGATATTTGATGGTAATAGTGTCACCCTTTTCGTAGTCACCAAGATCCCATATTCCCGGTGAGTGATATTCGGGAGCGCTAGTTAGTGTGATGGGTCCTCTTAGGGTACTAGATACTGAATATGATCCACTGAATGAAAAACCTTTGGGAAGTAGATCGGTGAGTTGGAGGTTGGTAATATCGTTTCCCTCGACTTTGATCGTAATTGTGTGTTCAACGCTAGATCCGGGAGTTAGGGCTGAGGAGGCGTTATTTGAACGACTGATGAAAAGTTCGGCATCAACTTGATGATTTCCAAAATTGACATCGTTGGAGTCGTTCCCGGCTGTGACTGTTACCAGTTGGCAGGTTGATTCGACTGGATATGAATTTGTCCAACCATCTTTTTGTACTTCACAGATGGAATAGGTACCGGGAGTGAGATTACTAAAATGGTATCCGTCGGAACCTAATGTTTGAGTTGATACTTCTCCGTCATCAAACACTTTGTCACCATCTTTATCAATGAAAATTGTCCATTTGCTGAGCTTCTCTTCACATACTCCTTGCTCGTCATTTTGATATGTACAGGTCAATTCTCTATCACCATTCACGTCATTCCATTTGTAACCTGAGATGGAACCAAACTTGTACTGATTAAGTACAATGAGAGTTCTATTTTGCTGGCCAGGATTTAACACTATATGACCATCTGAAATTGTGTTTCGGGAACCATCGTTGTTAAAAATATCATCGAATAATTGACCGCTGTATTCAAAGAAGTTGCCGTCAATTTTTGAAGGAACACTAGCTCCATCATTATATTTTGGAGTTGACCATACAGAACTAAGAGAAGACTCTTGGCCATAATAATAGTTTCCGGGAATGAGATTTGAATATGTAGCACAGATGGCATTATTTGATCCGGCACCAAACAATTTTGTATTGAAGGTTAGAGGCGTACTAAAAGTTGTGGTTCCCAATACTCCAGCTGCAACACCTTGCGAGGTACTAATATCTAGGCCCGAGAGAGAGAATATGGTGTTCGGTAAAACCGAGCCATCAACCATGTTTCCTTCGGCATCAAGAATTACTTTACAAACTCTAATGCTACCGGTCTTTCTGGTATTGGTAATGGTGCAAGTAATGTCGTCGTTTGAATTGAGGGTAACCGGAATTGAATTTGTAGTTCCTCTTGTATTGTTACTACACGACCAGTCTTTCAATTGATAATCACTTTTTTGGTCTTCGGAAATTGTATAACTACCCACTGATAAGGTTCTGGTTTGACCTGTTGCAATATTTTGTTCACCATTCCTAATGTCCCATGTCCAATTAGTGGCATTTGTGTTTTCAATCTCATCATCATTATTTGTATCAACCTGTTTTATTACCGTAATTTTGCCTGTTTTGGGAGCATTGAAAGCGACACAATTATAGGTGGTTCCATATTGAGGATTGTTTATCCATTCCCAGTTGTCGTAGTTGGCGCCGTCACCAGTGCAATAAATCTCAGCGCTTACATTACTTGCCGAATTAGAAAAGGGAACGTAAGTATTGTTTGGGAATACTTCACGAATTTCTATCTTACTGCCAAGATTTTCGGATGCAATATTAGTTGTACCAGTAAATGTAGTCCAAGGTGTGCCTAGAGCAGAAGTGTTTGTTTGGAAAGCACCAAAGCTTCCTCCAGAGAGTGCCCATTGGAAGTTCCAGTTATCAGCTAATCTACAATGCCCATTACTGTTGGTGACCCAATTTTGTGCGGTTGAAGCATTGATTGCTCCTTGAGTACCATTGGGTAAGTATTGTTCTGCATCACAGATCACTTTTTGTGATTGGATAGTAACCCACTGAAGTTGGTTTCCAAAATCAATTCCGGTAACATTCGATCCGTTTTGAAGATTGATGTCTGTAGGTTCTATGGTTTTTTGAACCCATCCAGTTTTGGATGTTTCACGAACTCTATAGCTTCCTGCAAGTAGATTGGTAAATGAATAATTGCCATTTACATCTGTGGTTGCGGATGAATCTACAGAGCCGTCGGCGCCTTTGTCCAGATTTATTACCCAGCCCTGAATACCTAATTCATTTAAATCTTTTTGACCGTTGCCGTTTAAATCATTAAACTTTTTACCAGAGATTGAGGCAAATTTGGAGTTGGTAAAAGTACAAACAATATGTTGGTCTGAAGCGACATTAAATTCGGGTGTGACAAGATTATTACCATATGGAAGTGAAGCGGGGCCACTTGTGGTAACTATAGTTTCGCCATCTTTACAGACAACTGATGAGGAATATTTTGAACCGTCGGTAAAACCATTGATTGGTTCTCCGTTGTAGCCAACTTGTTCGAATACATTGTGTCTACCGGGAATTACACCAATTTGTCCGGAAGTGTAACCGTCGGTTTTCTGGGTGTCCCAAAAAGTGTATCCTGCATCAATGCCGAAGTTCCAATTGGTCGAGTCAGAAGGCGAAATAACTTTTTTGATTTCTATTGTGCCTTTTTTTGTGTTGGTGAAGGTACAAATAATGTGTTGACCGGCAGATACATTGAATCCTGTAGAAACTAAGTTAACACCATAAGGGACAGAAATCGGACCTCCTGTTGAGACGACAGATTCACCATCTTTACAGACAACAGATGAGGAATATTTTGAGCCGTCTGTAAATCCACTATTCGGTTCGCCGTTGTAGCCAACTTGTTCGAATACATTGTGGTTTCCAGGAGTAACTTCAACTTGCCCTGACGAGTAACCGTCCGTTTTTCCTGTAACCATAAAGGTATATCCAGCATCGATGCCGAAGTTCCAATTGGTCGTGTCAGAAGGTGAAATTATTTTCTTAATTTCGATAGTACCTTTTGTTTCTGAACATACACCCAAGTTGTCACCGGCGTGAAGTGGATTCCCATCTGCACTCATATGTCCAGCGTTTTGTAATGCACTTGAGGGCAAATTGAGAGTTTGACAATTTCCATTTGGTTCACAATGACACCAGTCAATTTTCCCTTCGGTACAAACACTGGGTTGTCCCAGACATGTCCATTTATTTTCGGTTTGGCATGAAGAGTTACAACCGTCACCGTCCGTTAAATTTCCGTCGTCACACTGTTCATCACTTTCGATTGCTCCATTGCCGCAAACCGGTACAACTACCGTGGATGAAGAAAGACTAAAATTGTCAAAAATAAATCCTTTTCCATTATTTCCGGGTACTCCTCCTGTTCCTCCTGCACGAAGTAATAAAGAGTCTACTGTACGGGTAGGATTGTGTTCAAAATCACGATAATAGTCTTCCCAACTAGTGCCAGTATGCTTTAGAGAACCGTCGATATATATTTTTACGATATCATTTGCTGGGCCGTCAACAAAATCCATAACAAATTTGATTGTGTATGATTTGTTGCGATTAAGGGTGTCGATTTCCGTCTCAACAAAACCAGATACATAGTCATCGAAATAAACATGAATTTTGTCGGATTGATCTGCGAATCTTAGATAGCTCATTCGGGCTCCGTCGCCTCTATCAGGTGAAATTGAAATTGAAAGACCTGTTTGTTGATTAGAAATCGCAGAGGCGATGTCAAATTGTGCCTCAAAATGATTTTGGCGAGTACCTCCGGACAGACCATTGTTTTGTGCACTCGTTTCTCCGGCTTCGTTGCCGAGTGAGTATGAAAAGGTTTGATCTCCAAAAGAGCCTGTCGCAACAGCGTTCGAGAGACGGAATGTTTTACAGCCAAACTCCGAGAGGCCATAAGTATTATTGACTATTTCTTGGTCGTAAGAACCAGTGACCTTCCAACCTCCCTGTCCATTTACTGAACCCAAACTAAACGAATCAAATGTACTTCCGTTGCATACAGGAGGAGGAGAATCTGTAAAGGTGGTTGATGCAATGACTTCCTGGGAAGAGTCTGTAACTGCAATTTCGTAATTTGGACGATATTCATTTAGAAGAGGGAGAAAATACATAAATGAACCAACTCCATCTGTTGTTAAGTTATAAATATTTGAATAATTATCAGTTTCGGAAGTTACCGTGGATGTGTATGGAGTGTTCGCAAGAAAAAACATACCGGCTATTTGAACCGTGTCGGTTGGTGCATAGTCGGCTTTATCTGTAGTTACTGTTGGTTGATTGGGTGTTTCCTCAGCGGGAGGAGAGTTGTTTTGGATTTCTGCTGGATCTGGAGTGACTACTGGTTCGGTGGTTGGATCGGTAGTTGGTTGGGCATCTGGTTCAATTGTTGGTTCAGCAGTTGGTGTGGCGGTAACTGCGGGTTCAATATCAGGGGTTGGCTCTAGTGTTGGAGTTGCAGTCGGTTCAAGTGTTGGAGTTGCAGTCGGTTCGGCAGTAGATTCTTCAGTTGGTGTTGGATCCGGAGTCGGAGAAACATCAACAACAGCCGCGGGGGTTGCGTCTTCGGCATAAACCGGTAGCGCAAAAGTCAGGGGGAGAAAAGTCTGAAATACAAGATTAATAGAAGAAATAAACGAAATTATTTTCCGTACATTTCGAGACTTCATTGATTTATATTGTTTAGGCAGTATACCGATCTAATTTTTTTAGACCGGTTTCACTATTAGCTAGCTGTATCCAAAGTGACCAAATGAAGAATACAGATCGATGCCTTCTAGGACGTATTGTAACGTCGGCCTCACAATTGTCAAGTATCCTTCTTTTTCGTGATTGACGGGGGTGAAGAGTAGATTGGTTCGACAGGCGTCATTGAGCCGTTAACTTTAATATCTAGGGCAAATCCTAAAACATTAGCGATGGCGACGCCGACACGTGTACCGGTAAAAGAACCGGGTCCGGGATTGACTTCAATTTCATCGATATCTTCCGGCTTGATGTTTCGCTCTTCCAAACAATGAACCAGAAAACCCAGCACATCCTGGTCTCTCGGGCTTTCCACGTTTCTCGTATATTCTTTGTCATCAATTCTAATGACGGCTTTGGTGTTGTCGGTGGAGTCGATGTAAATTCTCATTTGTGTTCGTGGATTTTAATTTCTCTTTCGTTTTCGCCATTGGCCTTGAAAAAAATATCGTAACGAGTTTTGGGTAAGTATTC